>Ga0179596_10000103_pt1 | contig 73408 bp, 57 predicted proteins | sample CZODoug1_1_08_16_FD_155494 | JGI IMG/M metagenome (GOLD analysis project Ga0179596, IMG submission 155494) | Vadose zone soil fungal communities from Angelo Coast Range Reserve, California, USA - CZODoug1_1_08_16fungal (Illumina Assembly) | ecosystem: Environmental > Terrestrial > Soil > Vadose... | reverse complement strand
TGGCCACGAACCCCGTCAGGCCCGGAAGGGAGCAGCGGTAGAGGCTTTAAGTCGGGCGCCGAAGTCCTGCTGGCGCGGGCCGCCTCCTAATCCCACACCGGATCCTTGACGTACCGGCTAAACTTACCGCATGAGCTACATCGTATTAGCGCGCAAATGGCGTCCCAAGCGTTTCTCGGAAATGGTTGGACAGGAACATGTGTTGCGCGCGCTGGGAAATGCGCTCGATAGCGGCAAAGTACACCATGCGTTTCTGTTCACGGGCACGCGCGGCGTGGGCAAGACCACGGTGGCGCGAATTCTGGCCAAGTCGTTGAACTGTGAAACCGGGGTCAGCGCCAATCCATGCGGAAATTGTGCCGCATGCCGCGAAATCGACGAGGGTCGATTCGTCGATCTCATCGAGGTCGACGCGGCCTCACGCACCAAAGTCGATGACACACGTGAAATGTTGGACAACGTGCAGTACGCGCCTTCTCGCGGCCGTTACAAGGTGTATCTCATCGACGAGGTGCACATGCTGACGAACCACTCGTTCAATGCGCTGCTGAAAACCCTCGAAGAGCCGCCACCCCACATCAAGTTCCTGTTGGCGACCACCGATCCGCAGAAGCTGCCGGTGACCGTGCTGTCGCGGTGCCTGCAATTCAGTCTGAAGCGGCTGTCGGCCAATCTCATCGGCGAGCGCTTGAAATTCATTGCCGCGGCCGAAAACCTCGAGTTCGAACCAGCGGCCGTGGCACTGCTCGCGCGAGCCGCGGAAGGCAGCATGCGCGATGCTTTGAGCTTGATGGACCAATTGATAGCCTTCGGTGGCGGCGCCTTGAACGAGGCCAATACGCGATCGATGCTGGGTACTATCGATCGAGGACACGTGACTCGCATTCTCGAGGCGCTGTCGCACCAGGATGGTCCGGCGCTGCTTGCGCACGTACAAGAATTGGATAAGGACGCACCCGACTATGAGCGAGCGCTCATCGAATTGGCGGCATTTCTACAGCGCATCGCCATCGTGCAGATCGTGCCGGACGCGGCACAGCAGGACGAGGAGTTCGATGCGCAAGCGCTGACTCGATTTGCGCGGACCATCTCGCCGGAGGACGTGCAGCTTTACTATCAGATCGCTTTGGGCGGCCGCCGCGATTTGGCCATGGCGCCCGAGCCGAGAATCGGTTTCGAGATGAGCTTGCTGCGAATGCTGGCATTTCGCCCCGACTCGGCGCCAATGGACGCGGGCGGGCCGCCCTCGGCAATCGCTCGCGCGGCGCAGAGTTCGGCCGCGGTGCCAAGTTCGGCCGCGGCACCAAGCGCTGCCGGAAGCGCCGCGGCAGCTGCGAGTCTAGCGCCGGCATCGGCCGCCTCAGTTGCAGCGGTCAGGCCGAGCATCGATGCCGCCAATTGGGCGGCCGTGGTGGAAGCGGCCAATTTGAGCGGCATGGTGCGTCAGTTTGCGCTGAACTGCGTGCCGGCCTCGTTCGAGAACGACGCGCTGCGCTTGCAGTTCGATCAGTCGGTCGCGCATCGACGCACGCGGCAGATCGAGGACAAGCTCGTGCAATGCCTGTCGAGTTACTACGGCAGGGAGATTCGTGTCGTGTTCGAAACGTCCGAATCCGTACTCATCACGCCGGCCCGCCGTCGCGCCATCGCCGATCAGGACAAGACGCTGCGGGCGGCGGAGGCGTTCGAACAAGATGCCGCGGTCAAAGGGCTGCGTGAGCATTTTGGCGCGGACATCGATGCGGCTTCGGTGAAACCAAGTTAGCGCCTAGGAGAAATCATTATGATGAAGGGTGGACTGGGAAATTTGATGCGTCAGGCGCAGCAGATGCAGGAGACCATGCAGAAAGCTCAGGCGGAGCTCGCCGACTTGGAAATAACGGGTGAGTCGGGCGCAGGTATGGTCAAGATCGTGCTCAACGGTCGCCATGAAGCGAAAACCATCACGATCGAACCCAAGCTTCTCGGCGAGGATAAGGACATGCTCGAGGATTTGGTCGTGGCGGCCATCAACGACGCCGTACGCAAACTGGCGGCACGGAGCCAGGAAAAGTACGCCGGGCTCATGTCGGGTCTCAATCTGCCGCCCGGCGTGAAATTGCCGTTTTAAAGGCCCGGGTACGTGCCGAATATCTAATGAAATACACGCCCACATTGGCTCGCTTGATCGATTCGCTGCGATGTTTGCCGGGCGTCGGCCCGAAATCGGCACAGCGCATGGCCTTTTATCTGTTGGAGCGCGATCGTGACGGCGGCCGGGTTCTCGCCCAGGCGTTGGCGGAGGCGCTCAGCAATGTGGGGCATTGCAAGCGTTGCCGCATGCTGACCGAGAGCGAATTGTGCGCGATCTGTGCGTCCAGCCAGCGTGATATTGCACAGCTCTGCGTGGTCGAGTCGCCCGCCGACGTGGTGGCGATCGAACAATCCGGCGGTTTTCGCGGCCGCTACTTCGTGCTCATGGGACACTTGTCGCCGCTCGACGGTATCGGACCCGCTGAATTGGGACTGGACGAGTTCGAGCACGTGCTCGGCGAGGGGGAGATCCGCGAAGTGATTCTCGCCACCAATCCGACCGTGGAAGGGGAGGCCACCGCACACTACCTGGGCGAGCTTGCGCTGCGGCGTGGTCTCAAGGTGTCCCGCATCGCGCACGGTGTACCGGTGGGCGGCGAACTCGAATACGTCGACGGCGGTACGTTGGCGCATGCTCTGGCGGGCCGCACGGCAGTTTCGTAGCGCACCCGTGCTTTGACTTCAGTGGGGTCTTACATCCCGGGTCGCCAGACTGATCGCTTGCAATATGTCCCTGGTCAGAAAAGGCTTGGTGAGCAGGGCGTGAGCGCCGGCCTTCCGTGCCGCCGCCAAATATGCAGAGGTGGTGATCGCATCGGGCTTGTAGTCGGTAATGCCAAAATTTCCGCCGCCGGAGATGGCAATGATCCGCACGCGAGAAAACTCCTTCACGATCCTCTTGATCGCGTCGACGCCATGCATCTTAGGCATGATGATGTCCGTAATGACGATATCGACTTCTTCAGCCCTCAGTTGCTGGAGGGCGTCGTCGCCATTCTCGGCGGTGCGTACGGTGAAGCCAACCCGCTCCAGCACCCGAGTCAGAACCCTGCGGATAGCTGCCTCGTCCTCGATGATTAACACGCTTTTCACGTATTGGCTCCCTCATGAGTCTGCAACATACGTTCCTCCACCGATGATTTTGAGCCCGCTGGGAAAAAGATATGAAAGGTCGTACCAAGACCGGGCGTGCTATCGACTACGATGGAGGCGCCGAAGCTTTCGGCAATGCCGTGAACCACCGATAAGCCGAGCCCCGTGCCACCGCCGACCTCGCGAGTGGTGAAGAACGGCTCAAATATACGCTCTTTAGTCACCGCATCCATCCCGTGGCCGGTATCGGCAATCGACAACACCACATAATCACCGGACGACGCGCCGATCACATCCGGCCCCGGCCCCGGCCCCGACCCCGGTCGGGTGGCCAGACCGATCGTGAGAACTCCTTGGCCGCCGCCCAGAGACTGATAGGCATTCGTGCAAATGTTCATGATGAGCTGAATTGCCAACGCCGCGTCCGCCTTCACTGGTGGGCATGGACCCGCGATGTCGGTCCGCAGATCTACAGTGGCTGGAACCAAGGCGACAAAAAGCCGCAATGCTTCGTGAATGACCGGCTCGAGATCGATCCACTCGAGTTCGGGGACTCCGGAATCGCGCGAGAAAGTCAGAATTTTTTCCACCACGTCCTTGGCGCGATAGGCCGAAGCGAGCACATCCTCGAGATCCAAACGCACCGCCGACTCGTCCGCCGCGTCGGCAATTGCCAACTCGGTCGCCAACACGATGGGCAGCAAGACATTGTTGAATTCGTGCGCAATGCCGCCTGCCAAGGTGCCGACAGTCTCCAAGCGCTGCCGATGCCGCAAACGAATCTCTAGATGTCGGTGGCGCCCTTCAGCGGCCGCTCTTTCCTTGTTTTCTGCCTGCAGCCGCTCGTTGACTCCGACCAGTTCATTTCGCATGTTGTCGAGATCGCTGCCGAGTTCGTTCAGTTCACGGAAACGCGTCACCAATCTCAAACTTTGCACGTAGTCGCCGCTGGCGATGCGACGCGCAATTTGCTTGAGTTGCACCACCGGCCGCGCCATCCAGTACCCAGCGCCGACCGCCACCGCCACCGCCACGCAGAGGTAGGCGGACAGCGCCCAAATGGTGTGCCGCATGGCCAGATGAATCTGTTCGATAGTCGGCGATTCGTCGAACCCAAGGCGTAATTCCGCTGTGTGCCCGGGCCGCGAGATGGGCAGTTCAATAAAATAGATTTCACTACCACCCGTGGTGAATCCGTAATCCTGATGTCCGGGCCAGTGAACGTTTTTGGCACTCAGTTCGCTGAGTATGCTGTGCCCGTTGTCGATCAACTCCGCGTAGACGCCGTCGCCATTGAGAACCGCCAAGTCCAGTACATCGGCAAGTCGCTGCGGCGACTCCAGAGAATCTCCCAGCTCGAGTTCGTCCGCAATGTTGCGTGACAATGTTCGTACATGCTGGATGAAAAGGTCACTGTGGCTGTGGCTGACGACCAGGCTGAGCCCGTAGTAGAGCACCGGCAATACAATGGCGTGGAGCGCAATGACCACCAGCGCGATGCCCCTCGTGATCGAAAAATCTATTCGTGCCATAGAACTCGAAGCGTCTTGATGCGAGGGTCTTTCGCGACGTCGGCGGCCCACGCGTAGCTGACCGCCGCCGGGTCGGCAGCGACGGCGTCCAGGAGCATCTTCGTGTTCCGAAACAGGGGCGGAGCAGTGCGGCCCTGCTGTAGGGTCAGGGCCAGTACGCGGCGCTCGTAGGCTGATTCAGACATCGAAATGATGCTTTGAAAGAAGATCTGCCGTATGAATTCTTCGGATTCATTGCGCAGCGGGCGTAGTACGTCGCCATTGGTCATGACGGTCAGGCCGAGGAATAGCTTCTGTATTTCCGGCGAATTGAGCGCCGTGACCTGGCTATTGGCGCTGACGATCAGGACCAGCCGGTCGGCGGCAAAGACACTTGGACTGCCGCACATCAGCATCAGTACACCAATGTGCGCCAACCACCGGCGGGTAACCCGGGACGTCACGGCAACGCCGCGCTCCATTGCAGCCGGTACTCGAACTCCTTGGCGCGGGACGTCTGGCCGTGTGCGGCTTCCATCGTCAAAGCCTGATGCCGCCAGAAGTCCCAACGCAGCCCCAAGGTGGCCCGTCTAAGCTCGAAATCCGGATGATTGACCAGGATGTAGACCGAGTCACCCGCGCGCGAGGAGTTCTCCTCCCGTCCATAGACGGTCAATTGATGGGAAAACTGCCTTTCGAGTTGGGCATAGCCGGCGACGAAGTCATCGTGCCGAGAGCCAATCATACCCGTCAAGTTCATTTGCACGTCGTAGACGGCTGAAGTCAGCCGCCACAGGTCGCCGTTCCAGTTGGCGAATCCCCCATAAACGGTCTGCTCGACGTGGTTGGCATGAAGCATTGCCGCCGTGGAAGTGGTAATTACCGGCATGACGCTGCGCGAAATCAGCAAGCCGAAGGCGCTGGTACCCACAAAGTCAGGCAGGTAGGCAATGCGTCCGGACAAGGCTAGGTGGCGCCCGGCAAAATGTGGATCGAGTAGATCGACCGGATCGAGTCCCTCGTTAGTTATGGTGGTTCCGAAGCCGGCCCCGGCGGCTAGCTGCAGACCGCCGTAATCGCCGACCTGGTGGCGCGAATCGACCATCAGCCCGGTGATATGCTGCGGGATGATGCCCAGTTCGTCTTCCCACAGTTCCACCGAAGGCCGCGTCACTGAGGTCTGAAGATATCGGCCATGGTGGTGTTCGGTGTTCCATGCACTCCCGGGCTGATGAAAGCGGCCGAGCCAGATTACGGTATCGGCAATCGGTTCAAACCCCACCTGGAAGCGTTCCAGATCGTGCTCTACCCTGCTGAGCTGAAATTCACCCAACAGTCGAAAGCGATCGCGGTCGATGGCAAATAACGCATCACCAATGACGTTCGCGTCTTCGTTGAGTTCGCTGCTGGATTCCGGTGCCGTGAAGTGGTGGGCCTGGGCGCTCAGAAATAATACAAATTCGCTGGAGTTGTGGCCGTCATCCGGCATACCGTCCATGCTGTCGCCCGCGCACGCCAGAGAGGCCGCAAGCAGACCGGCCACCAGCGCGGCTAGCGGCGCATTCGAGCCTGGAAACTTGGCTGAACTTCGCACAACCGTGCCTCAGCGCGGGGCTGCAGGGAGTTTCGATATGCCGTGGGACATCCTCAACATTGCCATGGTCCGAAGCATCCTTGGACGAACTCGAATTGTTATCAAAGCGGTTCCATCGAGTGTACAGGCGGCAAAACCGAAGGGGTAGCAAAGTCGGTGCCCGCCCACGTTTCGCGTTATGAAAAATGGGGAGACGGCCAAGCCTCGCGGCCTCCTGCCAAGCCTACGAGTTGAGCTTCTCGTACAGCCTGAAGAGGCGGCGGTAGCTCTCATAGCGTCGGGGCGCAATGCGTCCGGTCAAGGTGGCGGTACGCACCGAGCATCCGGGTTCTTCCATGTGGCGGCAATCGTTGAAGCGGCAATCGACACTAAGTTCGCGGATCTCGACGAAACCTAGTTCCGCCGCCCGTACGACGCTGGCGGGCGGGGCAAAATCGCGGACTCCCGGCGCGTCGACGATGGCGGTGTCCGGGCCCAGGCGGTACCGGCGCGCCGTCGTGGTGGTGTGGCGGCCCTCGGCATCCCGCGTCAGTTCCGCCGTCTGCGCGGCCGCCTCCGGTGCAAGCGCATTGACGATGGACGACTTGCCGACGCCCGATTGACCGACGAGCAGCGTCACGCTGCCCGCCAGAGCGCACTGCAATTCGGCGATTCCCGCACCCGACTGCGAGGCCATTTGCATGCACGGCAGTCCCAAACCGCGGTAGGTGCCGATCTCCGCTTGGAGGGCATCCAGCCCCAGGTCGAGCTTGTTAATCACCAGCAGCGTTGGGATGTCTTTCAGCTGAGCGCCTGCCCAGTAGCGATCGACGAGAAACCAATCAGTGGCGGGTTCCGGCGCCACGACGATGGCCAAACGATCGATATTCGCCGCCACCGGTTCGGCACGTCCGCGCAGATCGATACGCTCGATGAGATTGCGGCGCGGTTCGATGGATTCTACCGACGCTCCGTCGTTGGCGGGTTGGTAAATCCACGTGACGCGATCACCGCAGACGATGCGCTGTTTGCGGCCCTTGAGGGAGCAACGGATCGCCGATTCGCGCAGCGTCCCGTCGGCCGACGGCGAGGGATCGGCTTGAACCAGCACTCCACGGCCGTAGCTGGCGAGCACGACGCCGCTGCCGGTCGTGTCCTTCACGTCGCCTGCTCTGCTACCATGTCCGTTTCAGCCGTTTGAATATACGATGAAATCCTCAGAAAACCTCATTTGGATCGACCTCGAAATGACCGGGCTCAAGCCCGAGTCCGATCTCATCATCGAGATCGCCACAATCGTAACCGACAAGCATCTTACCGTGCTCGCGGAAGGTCCGGTGTTGGCGATTCGTCAAAGCGAGGCAACGCTGGCGGCGATGGACGATTGGAACCGCAAGCAACACGGCGGCTCCGGTTTGGCCGACCGGGTTCTTGCAAGTGGAACTGATACGGCGGGGGCCGAGAACCTCACCTTGAAATTTCTCGAGGCCTGGGTCGAGCCCGGGCGCTCGCCCATGTGCGGCAACAGCATTTGCCAGGATCGCCGCTTCTTGGCGCGGCTCATGCCGAAGCTCGAGCGCTTTTTTCACTACCGAAATCTCGACGTGAGTACCCTCAAAGAATTGGCGCAGCGCTGGGCACCGCATGTCGCGCAAGCCTTCCAGAAATCGTCCACGCACTTGGCGATGGATGATGTCCGCGAGTCGATCCGCGAGCTACAGTTTTATCGCGAGCGCTTGCTCAGGATCTAGCCGCTCGCGTAGCGAGCGCCTGTCGGGCGGGGTGGCTTCCACCCCGTCAATTCGGCGCGAAGCGCCTAACGAACCACATCGCCGGCCAGGAACATCCAGGTCTCGACCACGGTGTCGGGATTCAAGGACAGGCTGTCGATGCCCTGTTCCACCAACCAGCGGGCGAGTTCCGGATGATCCGAAGGCCCTTGGCCGCAGATTCCGACGTACTTGCCTTGGCTCTTGCAGGCCTTGATGGCCATTGCCATCAAGGCTTTGACCGCATCGTCGCGTTCGTCGAAGAGCTTCGCAATCACGGCTGAATCCCGATCGAGACCCAGAGCCAACTGCGTCATGTCGTTGGACCCGATGGAGAAGCCGTCGAAGTATTCGAGGTACCGGTCGGCCAGCAGGGCATTCGTGGGCAGCTCGCACATCATGATGTGCATCAAGCCGTTGTCGCCGCGTTTGAGGCCGTTGTCGGCGAGCAGGTCGGTGACCGTCTTCGCTTCCTGCAGCGTGCGCACGAAGGGCACCATGATCTGCACGTTCGTCAGTCCCATGTCGTCGCGCACGCGCTTCAAAGCACGGCACTCGAGCTCGAAGCAAGGCCTGAAGACCTTGTCGATGTAGCGCGACGCGCCGCGAAATCCGAGCATCGGATTTTCTTCGTGCGGTTCGTAGTTCTTGCCGCCAATCAGGTTCGCGTATTCGTTCGATTTGAAATCGGAGAGCCGTACGATGACGGGCTCGGGTGCGAAAGCCGCCGCGATCTGCGAGATGCCCTCGGCGAGCTTATCCACGTAGAAGCTGACGGGATCGGCATAGCCGGCGATCTGCTTCGAAATGGCGTCTTTGACTTCGGCGCTCTGCTTGTCGAATTCCAGGAGCGCTCGCGGATGCACGCCGATCATGCGATTGATGATGAATTCCAAGCGCGCAAGGCCGACGCCCCGATGCGGAAGCCCAGCGAAGTCGAAGGCCCTGTCCGGATTGCCCACATTCATGGTGATCTTCACCGGAATCGGCGGCAGGGAATCCAACTCGATGTTGCGCTCGTCGTATTCCAGCATGCCGTCGTATACATGACCGGTGTCGCCCTCCGCGCAGGAGACGGTCACCGCCTGACCCTCCTTGATTGCCGTGGTCGCGGTGCCGCAGCCCACGACGGCCGGTATGCCGAGTTCGCGCGCGATGATGGCGGCATGGCACGTCCGGCCGCCGCGATTGGTGACGATGGCGGAAGCGCGCTTCATCACCGGTTCCCAGTCCGGGTCGGTCATGTCGGCGACCAGCACGTCGCCGGCGCGCACACGCGACATTTCCTTGGCGTCTTTGATGATGCGTGCCGGCCCGGCGCCGATGCGCTGACCGATGCTGCGCCCGCTGACCACCAGCGCGGAGCGGCCCTTCAGCGTGAAACGCTGGATGGTTCGTCCGGCGCGACTCTGAACGGTTTCCGGCCGAGCCTGGAGAATGTAAATCTTGCCGGTGTTGCCGTCCTTGCCCCACTCGATGTCCATGGGGGTGCCATAATGCTGCTCGATAATGAGTGCCTGCTGCGCCAGGCTGACGATGTCGGGCTCGTCCAGAGAAAATCGGTTCCGATCCGCCGGCGCGACATCGACGGTGCGCACGCGCTCCAGTGAGCCGGCCTCCGCGTACACCATTTTGATTGCCTTGCCGCCCAGGTTCTTGCGCACCACGGCGTGTTTACCGGCGCGCAACGCCGGCTTGTAAACGTAGAATTCGTCCGGATTGACCGCCCCCTGCACGACGGTTTCGCCAAGACCGTAGGCCGCCGTGATGAACACCACATCGCGGAAGCCCGAATCCGTGTCGAGCGTGAACATCACGCCGGCCGCACCCAAGTCGCTGCGCACCATGTGTTGGACGCCGACCGATAGGGCGACCGCGTTATGATCGAAGTTGCTGTGCACGCGATAGGAAATCGCGCGGTCGTTGAACAGAGACGCGTAGACTTCGTGCATGCTGGACAGCAGGTGTCGCTCGCCGCGCACGTTGAGAAAGGTTTCCTGTTGACCGGCGAACGACGCTTCGGGCAGATCCTCGGCCGTCGCCGAGGAGCGCACGGCCACGGCGAATTCACTCCCTTGGCCCATCCTGCGCCACGCCTCCAAGACTTCATCGTTGAGTCGCGTCGGGAAGGGAGTCGCCAACATCCACCCGCGAATCTCCTTGCCGACGACGGCCAATCTTTCCACGTCATCGACGTCGAGCGACGCAAGTGCCGACCTAATGCGTTCATCCAGCCCGTTCTGGGCGAGGAAGTCGCGATAGGCGTGCGACGTGGTCGCGAAACCACCGGGCACCGACACCCCAAGACTTGCCAGACCCGATATCATTTCGCCGATAGACGCATTCTTGCCGCCGACGAGGTCGACGTCCTTATTCTTGAGTTCTTCAAAGGGAATGATGTAGGGCTTCATAAGTGATTGCTTGTCCGGCGATGGGTTAGGTGAAACACTTCCGCGGTGAAGACGCGACAAACGGGGCCAACGTGACGAAACGAACTGTATTTTTTGTTTCAGACCAAACGGGTATCACTGCGGAAACTATGGGTCACAGCCTCATGACACAGTTCGACGGTATTGAATTTCGCCAAGTGACTGTGCCATTTATCTCCACCGTTGACAAGGCGATCGAGGCGGTCCGCAAAATCGATCTGGTGGGCAAACAGGAGGGGATTCGGCCTATCGTATTCAGTACCTTGGTTCAAGAGGACGTGCGCAACGTGGTCCGCGGAAGTACCGGCTTTTTCCTGGACTTCTTCGATCCTTTTCTAGCACCCCTCGAAAACGAACTCAAGACCCAATCACACCATTTAACCAGTAGGACACATCGTATGGCGGATACGCACGCCTATGCGATGCGCATCGACGCGACGAATTTCGCATTGGCGAACGACGACGGTTCCGTCGTGCGGGATTACGAGCGAGCCGATCTCATACTGGTCGGAGTGTCGCGTTCCGGCAAAACTCCGACTTGTCTTTACCTGGCGATGCAATACGGTATATTCGCGGCGAATTATCCCTTGACAGAAGACGATCTGGAGTCCCGGAAGTTGCCCGCGGCTCTCGAGAATTACCCGCGAAAGCTATTCGGCTTGACCATCAAGCCGGATCGCCTGCAACAGATCCGCAACGAGCGGCGGCCCGACAGCCGCTATTCATCTTCGCGGCAAGTCGCGTTCGAGGTGCGGGCAGCGGAATCCCTGTTCGAGCGGAACGGTATTCCCGTCATCGACGCGACCGAGTGTTCCATCGAGGAAATTTCGAGCAGAATTCTCGACCGCACCGGCATCGAGAGGCGGCTCAGGCCCTGACAAGTTCTGTCTGCATGGTATAGTCGAATCATGATTGCGGACCAATGGTGCGAAACATCATGGCGGGCCCGGCCCGGCAGTTTTGTCGGTCTCATGACGTTGTACGAAAGCAATTTCGTGCGATTGCGATGGCTGGTGCGCGATCTCCGCTCGATAACCGCATGCACCGTGTCGAAAGCGGAGACGGACTGTGATCTGTATCTCACACCGCTCGAGCTGTCTCGCTACACCAGCGTGTTTCGCCTCACGTACGAATTTGGCGACGCCGCCGCATGCATCCGCGATCCCGATCTGGAGGTGTGCGTGTATCACGATGCCCGGCTCGCCGAAGTCCGCAGTTTTCGAGGCTTCCAGCGCCATCCGCAGCTCTCGAAGCTCGAGTCGAGACTCAAGCGTGAACTGGATCAGCGCTGGACTCGAAACATGATGTTAAATAAATGGCTGGAATATTGTGCCGAGCAGGGACATCAGTTCTAGCGGATGATTCGCCGCTTGATCTCCCGCATCCAATCGAGGCTGAGGCGGGAATTTGATCGATAAGCTGAGTTTTCTCAAAGGCGGCCCCGACGGCGGCAGTGCGAGCGCTGATGAAGAGCGGCTCATGCAACTCTTTCAGAACCGTGCCGGGCTGAAGAAAGCCTACGCCGATCTCAAAGATGAGTTCCACTTGTTGCGCGATCGTCTGAAGCAGCAGGAGGGCGCGACCATTCGCGTCCAGGAGCAATTGGATGCGCTCGGTGACCTGCTCGCCGATCCGAGCACCGGCTTCGGTGCTCTCGTGTTCTACCAGCTGCGCGGTCTGTGGAAAACGTGTCACCAGCAACTTTCGGGATTCGCCGCTGACCTGACGCGAACCCAGGAGGCGCGCGAAACCGCCAGGCACAAAGCCGAGTGCGATGCGGCCAAGGGCTCGCGACTCGCGGACGTCGACCGGCGCCTGGAAATAGCCGCGGGCAAGGCCGATCTGCAACGCCAGCATCTAGCGGGCGCGCAGCATGAATTGAATCGGTTGACGGCAATCTGGCATTATTTCGAGCGGCGCCGTCGCAGCAAATCGCTCGAGAGCCTACGTCAATTGGTGGTGCTCGCCGATGCGGAAGTAGGCGATCTCCATGCCGAGCGCAGTGCCATCGTCAGCGAAGCGCTCGATGAATTTCCGGGCATCTCGCTGGCGGCGCGCAGGAACATCAATCTTGCCATCATCAGTTACGCCGAGCTGCTGTGCGAAAACGTCGATGCCTACGGCCTTGCGGCGCGCGCCAAGGAAGCGGTCGCGCGCCGCGTGCACGAAATGAGCTTCGGCACTCGCACGGATTGCGAGGATTACATGCAGCGCGTTCAGAAGGCCCGGTCCACCGTCGACAACCAGAAGCAGATCACGGCTACGGTGAAAGCCAAAATGGAACGGCTCCGCGCAACTTGCGCCTATCGCAATGCCGCCGACACCGTGCCCACGGCGGATTCGCTGGTGGCCGCTCCCGCGGATGCGGAGCCCGGAAAAGCGTCTCGAAGCCAACCCCCGGCAGTGTGGAACGTCCTGGCGGAGGACTACTGGGACCTGTACACCCTCCTGATGCGTTAGTCTCGAGAACGATGCTCCTAATTACCGCGCCGCGCCTGCACAGGCTTCGGCGTATGCCCAATGACGGCGAGGTCGGCGGCGATCTGCGATGCCTCATCCAGAAGAATGCCGGCCGCCGCATCATCCTTGATTTCTTCGAGTGATTTGGCCGGCTTGACGTCGTGAGCCGCCCGCCAGGCGTTCTCGCGCTCCAGGCGCTCGTTTTCCAGGCGTTTGCGCTCGGCTTCGCGAGTCTTGAGATTCAAAGACAAGATCTTCTGACTGCGCATCGCTTCCAGCGCCGCGATATCGTCATGAAGATAGCGGAAGTCGGCGCTGTTCGCCGTGCGCTCGTCATGCAGTTTTTGCAGCGTAGCGGCGGTCGGCTTCAGGTCGCCTTCGACCTTGAACGTCGCCGCTTCGATGTGATCCCAGGGCAGTGCGCGGTCGCGCGTGCTCTCGCCCACTTCATTGGCGTCGATGAGCGAGGGCAATGCGATGTCCGGCGTCACGCCGCGGTCCTGAGTGCTTTCGCCCGTGATGCGGTAGTACTTACCGATGGTCACATTGAGCTGGCCCAATTCAGGTTTGCGTCCGAAAATCGTGTAGTTGAGCGGATGAGCGTTCTGCACCGTGCCCTTGCCGTAGGTCTGCTGGCCGACGATGAGCGCGCGTCCGTAGTCTTGGATCGCGCCGGCGAAAATTTCCGAGGCGGACGCGCTGAATCGATCCACCAGCACAATCATCGGGCCGCTGTAGAAAACCGCAGGATCCGGGTCATCATCGACCTCGATGCGGCCGGTGGTATCGCGCAGTTGCACGACGGGACCCCGGTCGATGAACAAGCCGGTCAACGACTCGGCCTCGGGAAGATACCCGCCGCCGTTGGCACGCAGGTCCATGATGAGCACTTCAGCGCCGTCCTTGCGCAGTTCGCCGATCAGGCGCTGCACGTCGCGCGTAGTGCTGCGGAAGTCCTTCGCACCGGCTCGGCTGGCATCGTAGTCTTGGTAGAAGCTCGGCACGGTGATGATGCCGACTTTGACCTCGCGTCCATTGCGGGTGACCGTGCGCATCGCCTTGTGGGACGCCTGCGCTTCGAGCGATACGCGGTTACGCGTGAATTCCACGACCTTTTGCGCCGAGCCCGGCGCCGCGCCGGCCGGCAACAGCTGCAGACGCACGAGCGTGCCGCCCGGCCCGCGAATTTTCTGGACGACGTCGTCCAACCGCCAACCGATCACGTCCACGAACTCGCCGGTCTTGCCTTCGCTCACCGCGGTGATGCGATCATTGGCGGCCAGCTTGCCGCTGACGGCGGCCGGACCGCCGGCAATGACGTCGATGACGGTGACATAGTCGTCGGTCAACTGCAGCGAGGCGCCGATGCCTTCGTAGCTCAGGCTCATTTGAATGTTGTATTCCTCGGAATTGCGCGCCGAGAAATAGTTCGAGTGCGGGTCCAACGACAGCACGAAGGCGTTCATGAATGCTTCGAAGACGTCGTCCGGTTTGCTCTGGTCCATGCGTTTCGCGACGTGTTCGTAGCGCTTGCGCAGGACATCCGCCGCTTCCGGCCATTGCTTGCCGGCGGTCACCAGCGATAGGGCATCGTTCTTCACGCGCTTGCGCCACAACTCATTCATTTCGGCCGCGTTGGCGGGCCAGGGTTCCTTTTCGCGATCGAAGTTGAAGGTCTCATCGATGTCGAAATCCGGTTTCTTGGCCAAGAGCTCAATGGCATAAGCCATTCGTTCGCGGCTTCGCTGCTGATAGCGGCGAAAGATGACGAACGCCGGCTCGACGTCGCCGGATTTGATGGCATCGTCGAGCTCGTAGCGGTACTTTTCGAATTCCGCGATGTCGCTGGAATAGAAATAGCTTCGGCCGCCGTCGATCGCGTCCATGAAGCGATCCAGTATCAAGCTCGAGAGTCGATCGTCGAGCGGGGCACGACGATAGTGTTCGCGCGAGATGATGTCGCTCACTCGACGAGCGACATAGTTTTCCTGTTCGGTGGGCGCGAGAGCGGCGGTCGTCTGCGGCACAGCGGCCGGGGGAGTCATCGCGGCGCCAAGCAACGCCGCCAGCCCGACGGCGCTCGCGCAGACGGCGGCACCGGTTATCCAGCGTTTGGCCCAAGGCCTATTAGTCATCACCGTACGCGTTCTCCTGTAAACTTCGTCCCCGATTCGTTCAAGGCGGGAAGCCAAACCCGCAGCCTAAGTGTATACGAGCCTGAGGATATGCGTCCGTTCACGGTTTTGATCGGTATCATCATGGGATCTGCTGCTTCGATCACATTCGGGCTGGCAGCCGTCCTGATCGTTTTCGGTATTTTGGCCCGCGCGCACCCCGACCTCTTGCGCGAACTTCCGCAGCTGGTGATGAGCCTGATGGCGTTCGCGGTACTGACAGCGGCCAGCGCCGGGAGTTTCGTCGGGCAAGCCAAGGGGCGGTCGTGGCGCGGGTGGGCCCATGCCGGCACGCTTGTTTGCGTCGCGGCGATCGTCCTGCTGTACTGGCCGCACCGCAGCTAAAAAGGGGACGAAGTGGTTTACCGTATGCGAATTACCGCGGTTCGCGCCGCCTGCATAGGCGGCACCATGGGGTTGCTGGCCGCCTGCGCAGGCCATAAGACGCCGCCGCCCTCCACCGATATCGATGAGACCGGCTTCCGGGATGACGTGCGGGTGCTGGCGTCCGATGACTTCGAGGGGCGCAAGCCCGGCACCTCCGGCGAGGAAAAAACGCTCGCCTTCCTGGTCGCTCAGTTTCGAAAACTGGGCCTGAAGCCCGGCAACGGGGACAGCTATCTTCAACAAGTACCGCTGGTAGAAATCCTCGCCGGCCGCGATGCGGTGCTGTCTATTTCTGGCCGCGGTGCCGTCAAGGCGCTGGAATACACCAAAGACATGGTGATCTGGACCAAGCGGGAGGTGCCCGAGGTGTCGCTGCACCGGAGCGAACTGGTGTTCGTGGGCTACGGCATCGTGGCGCCGGAATACGAGTGGAACGACTACGCTCAGGTCGACGTCCATGGCAAGACCGTGGTTGTGATAGTCAACGATCCAGGGTACGCCACCCACGATCCGACAGTGTTCAAGGGCAACGCCGAGACCCACTACGGTCGCTGGACCTACAAGGTGGAGGAAGCCGCGCGGCAGGGCGCGGCCGGCGTATTGATGATCCATGACACCGGTGCAGCGGGCTATGCGTGGAACGTCGTGGTGAACGGCAGGACCGGCCCGCAGCTGGAGACGGCGACGCCCGACGGCAACGCCGGGCGCGCGGCCATCGAGGGGTGGGTGACCGCCGCTGCGGCCCGGGCACTGTTCACGCAGGCGGGACTGGATTTCGAGGCGCTGACTGCCTCCGCGGCCCGGCCGGGATTCAAGGCGATCTCCATGGGCCTCGAAGCGGATGCCGCTGTGCACAACACGACTCGGCGGTTCACCTCAGGCAACGTAGTCGCTCTGCTGCCGGGCTCCAGCCGCAAGCGTGAATATGTCATATACACGGCTCATTGGGATCACTTGGGCCGCCAGCCGGCGCAGGCGGGCGGCGCCATTTTCAACGGTGCGGTGGACAATGCGTCGGGGGTGGCGGGCCTGTTGATGTTGGCGCAATCATTCAGCCGTACGCGCCCGGCGCCGGATCGCTCGATCGCCTTCATCGCTTTTACCGCCGAGGAGGGCGGATTGCTCGGCTCGGCCTATTATGTCGAGAACCCCATCATCCCCTTGCGCCAAACCGCGGCGGTGCTCAATCTCGACGCGCTGCATATCGGCGGGCCGACGCGCGATGTGATGATCTTCGGTTATGGGAATTCCGAGCTGGATGAGTACTTGCGCGATGCGGCGTTGCTGCAAGGCCGCGAGATTCGCCCGGATCCGAATCCGGAACAAGGATGGTACTACCGATCGGATCAATTCAGTTTTGCGAGAAGCGGGGTGCCGGCGCTGTATGCCAAAGCCGGCTTGGACGACTCGGCGCGCGGTCCCGCTTGGGGACAGGCACAGCTCGAAGACTATATGACGCATCGCTATCACCAGACCGGCGACAAATATTCCGCCGATTGGGACGTGCGCGGGGCGCTCGATGATTTGCGGCTGTATTACGAAGTCGGCAACCGATTGGCCCGCAGCCGCAGATATCCGCGCTGGTATCCCAACAGCGAATTTCGCGTGGGCCGCAATCGAGAACAAGGCGTCCCCGTCGAATAGTGCTACCGAACGGTGGCTGCGTCAGCGCTTACCGACTCGCACCCAATGTTTCTTGCGGTCAAAACTTCCCGACGTATTGTAGGGATCCGAGCCGCGCTGGTCGGGTGCGGTCTTGTGCGGCACCGTATCCAGCGACAGGGATTGCTTCCCTTGTGCCTGAGGCAATTCGCCCGCGCGCGAAGGTCCCTTCGCGATTCGAGCATTCGAAAGTTTGTTGTCGCTGGTCATCGTCTTCCCTCGTCGCTGCAAGTCAGCGGACGTGATTTCAGTATGGTGTGGCCCTGTGCGAGATGTTCCCAAATTGCGACAACCGTTGGGTGGCGCAATGTTGGATTTGTGACGCGAATCAAGTCGCATCTGACTTAACGCGACCTGTTTTCGCAGCCCATCTCGCCGCACGATCGGATTGGGTCGGATGGCTTGGTCCTCAGCCGCGCCGCGCCGCAAGCTCGGTGGGAGCGCGCCGATCGAAGGCGACGGCGCAGTTGCGGCCGAGCAGTTTGGCCGCGTACAGCGCCTGGTCGGCGGCCCTGACGAAGTCGGCAACGTCATTGAATGCGGTCTCTCCATCGTGCGTGGCGCAGCCGATCGAGACCGTCACTTTGGCCTGGTCGGAGCCAATCGCATGGCCGGTGCTCTCGAACGCGGTGACGATGCGTTCGCAAACACTATGCGCGGTAGTGGCGTCGGTTGTGGGCAGCACGACGACGAATAGCTCGCCAACGTAGCGGGCGATGAAATCCGTCTCGCGCGTGTTGCCGCGTAAGATGCGTGCGGTCGCCTGCAGGATGAGGTCGCCCGCTTGATGGCCGAACTTATCGTTGACCTTCTTGAAGTTGTCGAGGTCGGCGAACGCAATGCTCAGAGGCCATTTGTGACGGGTTGAACTCGCGAATTCGCGCGCCAAAACCTGATCCAGGTGGGCGCGGTTGTAAACGCCGGTCAACGGATCGCGGCGCGTTTCCTCCTCCAGTTCGAGGGCGCGCGAATTGGAACTCTCGGCGACGGCGCGCAGCGCATTGATTTCGCGCAAAGCATGCAAGCTGCGGAGCACGAGCACTTCGCGCGCCTGCTCGAGGATCAACTCGGGATGTTGTGCGGCGAGCGGCTCGGACTCGAAGATGGCTTCCGTCTCGGGGATCATTGCGCCGACGGTGCCGAGCACCTGACCGAACGCCATCTTGTCCAGACCGAGGCTGCGCTCTGCGCTTTGCGCCGTCTCGGCAAACTGGCGCTGCTCCGGATTCAGAAGAAACAGATCGGCCACGGGACCCGAAAGAGCGACGCAACGCTCGAACATATGATTGGGTTCCGTCGTGAACGACAGGTCGATGCGGTGGCTATGACCGATTGCAAGATGCAACCGATCCGGCAAGTCCCATATCCGCATCAACCAGCCGCCGACTTGCGCGTGGTCCGTTTGCAAGCGCTTCATTTCCATCTCGGCGAGCGCCATATGGTCGCGCTGCAATGCCTCGCCGCCGCTGTACAGATCGGGTATGACCTGGTCCAAAGCCAGCATGCCCACGTCTTGAAGAAGAGCCGCCAGGAAAATTTCCTCCGCCATCGGTTGATGCATTGCATCGGCGAGCGCGCGGCCCGCTGTAGCGGCAAGAAGTGCACGCCGCCAATAGAACGGATAGCTGATGCCGTTCGACTTGCCGGCGCGCAGCGCCTTGACGAGCGAAAAACTCAGCGCCAGCGTCAAAGTGGCGTTCAAACCAAGCACGACCAATGCCTGGCGCAGATTTTCACTCTTGCGGCGCTGAGCGTAGAGAGGCGAATTGGCGATTCGAAGGATCTTGGTGGATAGCGCCGAATCCATGCTCAAGGCCTTGGCGACCTTGGTCATCTCGATTTCCGGGTTTCTGGCAAGCTCAATGATGTGCGTCGCCACGCCCGGCGGGGACGGAAAATTAACTAGCGAGCGAAGGTGTGCTTCGACATCGGGCTTCACGCGTCACGCTCCAACCGACAAACCGGATCCAGGCCTCTTGCTTGAACGTTAACGTCCGCAAAGCCCAAAACTTGAATGCGGCCGAGGCGGCCTGGAATGGTTCAGGTCAGGCCGGCGCTCGCTCGCCACCAGAGCCGCAAGGCCTTGAAGGTCAGATACAGGCCGTAGGGGCCGAGGACGACGATCCAGGAGGCACCGGATCCAAACCTGAGGCCTTGGTAGAGGCTGTCGTAAATGCGTGCAACGCTTGCGCCGTCGTAACGCCCCAGAGCCGAAGATCCGGCGAGGAAGATGAGAATCGGCATGATGCCGAATCCCGCCGCCAAAGCGAGTACGGCCAGGCCCAGTTCTTGGGTCCAGGCACCGGCTGAGGCCAATCTCTCGAGAATCGACTTGAGGCGCATGGGCGCCAAGTGTAAACGAAATGCCGCGCCGTCCGCCGGTAGCTGTAGAATCCACCCATGCGAGATTGGACTCCTCAAAGGGTATACGAGGCGAAACCGTGGGTCTTCGTCTCCGTTGGTACGGTGCTGGCCATCGGCATGATGCTCTGGTCGCTGTCGGCGGGACTTTGGACGGTATGGCGGAGTCTCCTGTGTTTCGGCGGAGCGGCGCTGGCCATCGTCGGAGGCGCCACATTGCAGTTGCGGCAGGATTATCGTGCGCGCAGCAAGTGGCGGCGGAAGATGCGCCCTTAATGCGCACGGCGGTCATCGGCGTGGGCTACCTTGGCCGCTTTCACGCGCAGAAATACGCGGCCTTGGCAAATTCCGAACTGGTGGGCGTCGCCGACCCGTCGGGCGCCGCGCGCGAGGCGGTGAGCGCGGAATTGGGCGTGGCTGCTCATGCCGACTATCGCGAGCTACTGGGCCGTGTCGATGCCGTCAGCATCGTCACCCCAACCCCGCATCACTTTTCCGTCGCCAAGGAATTCCTCGAGGCGGGCGCGCACGTTCTGGTCGAAAAGCCGATGACCACGACGATCGAAGAGGGCGTCGACCTGATCGAGGCCGCCGCCCGTGCCAAGCGCATCCTTCAGGTGGGACATCTGGAGCGCTTCAATGCGGCCGTCCAAGCGGTGCAACCCATACTGACCGTTCCGCGCTTCATCGAGTCCGCCCGGCTCGCGCCCTTCAAGCATCGCGGCACGGACGTCGACGTGGTGCTGGATTTGATGATTCACGATATCGACCTCATCCTGAGCATCGTGCGCTCGCCGGTGGTCGCGGTCGACGCGATCGGCAGCAGTGTTTTTTCCAAGGAGATCGACATTGCGAACGCGCGGTTGCGCTTCGCGAACGGCTGCGTGGCCAACGCAACGGCGAGCCGCGTCAGCCTCAAGACCGAACGGCGGCTGCGGCTATTTCAAGATGATGCGTACGTTTCCGTGGACCTGCATCAGAAAATACTGACGGTGATCCGCAAGGGTGGCGGCGTGGGCGCGGACGGCATGCCCCAAGTCGACATCGACGAGAATACCTACGAGCAGGGCGATGCGCTCAAGGCGGAAATCGAAGCGTTTCTAAACGCCGCCGCGACCGGGTGCGCGCCTCCGGTCACCGGCGAAGACGGCCTGCTCGCGCTGCGCACCGCGGTGAGCATTGCCGAGCAGGTCGCCTGCTCGATGCGCAAATTTTCCTAGGGTGCAACCGCCGGTGGCGGTGGCGGTGGCGCGAGCGTCGCTCCGGGCCGAACATCGGGAACGTGCTGGGGCGGAGCGCTAAAGCCCGGTGCAGACTCACTGCCTGACTGATTGTCCGTGATGGTGACGCGGTCGACGTAGTAACGCGTGTCGGCAAAGCAGGACGAGGGTACACCCGGGTGTTCAGTGTAATGCACCTGCACGCGATGGCCCACCGCTTTATCCAGCTGCCCCGCGATGGCCTTGTCACGCACGCTGAATTGCCAGATCTGCGGCGAAATTCCCGCGACCACGAACTGCGCGATTTCCCCTTCCTGCGTCTTGCACACCCAACCTTTACGCGAGAATTTTTGCAGAACGCCGGCCCGCTCACCGTCGGAATACGCCCAAGACAAGGTGAGCCAGGTCCACAATGCGACCCCCACGATCACCAGCAACAGTAATACCGTCAAAATGCGCATGCCGCGACCGGAACGGCGCCGAGGTGAGGCATTCGGTATTTCGATCCGCGTCATTGTGAATATAAACCTTTGCCGTTCCAGGATCGGCCGATGTGATGGCGGAGCTTAGAGGTAAACTTCGGCCGCTTCAAATTGTAGCGTTCCACCGAGCATTAAGTGCAAAAAGCGCAAACGCAATCTGCATAGCTGCTCAATCGCAGCTGAAACCTGACCGGTCTGTGCTGATGCGAGCGGTTCAGGGGTGGCGCTCAACTGCACCGGCATAGTCGCGCGTTTCCGCGGGAACGCGCGTGGCCATCCGCATCCGACTGCGACATAACTCTCGATGGGAATGAACATATTCGGGAGCCGGCTCCGATAGTGCGGCCGTCTACGTAGTTTCCCTACCTCTCCCCTACGCACCCTTACCCACCCGAGGGGAGGATCCACCGAATCGCAACCGCTTTGGTTTCCCGGGAGTATGGCAACCCACGGAGAGTCCGAGGACCGCTGGGTTCCTCAGAACAACTACCACGGGATGGATGGGCACAACGAATGCGGTTTCTTGGCCACTTCTTCGGCGCAACGGCAATGGCAATTGCAATGGCCTTGACGATGGGCACCATCGCCGGCGCTCAGGCGATTGCGGGCAGCGCCGCAGCGGCGGAGGAACACATCCACCACCACGCGGCGCCGACTCCCGGCACCAACCGCACCCTAGCTAATTACTCGATTCCTGATGTACGCCTGGTACGCCAGGACGGGGCCATGGTGAATCTCGGCCAGGAACTGAACGACGGACGCCCGGTGGTGCTGTCGTTCATCTACACCAGCTGCACGTCGGTTTGCCCGCTCATCAGCCATACCTTATCGCAGCTGCAAAGCAAACTCGGCGACAACGCGGGCCACGTTCATTTGGTCTCCATCACCATCGATCCCGAGCAGGACGATCCGGCGCGGTTGCGCGAGTACGCCAAAACCTTCAACGCAGGTCCCGAGTGGCAGCACTACACCGGCACGCTGGCCGCCAGCCAGACCGTGCAGCGCGCCTTCGACGTCTACCGCGGGAACAAGATGGACCACGTGCCCGCGACGCTGATTCGACCCGCGCCCGGCGCTCAGTGGACCCGCATCGAAGGCTTCGCGACCGCCGACCAGCTGTTTGCCGAACTATCAGACCTCTCGAACCTGCGCGCCGCGCGGTGAGTACATGACACAGAAAAATCCACAGTTCCTGATTTCGATTTGGCCAATGGTTAGAGCCGCGACCCTGAAGGGCAGGGCGACGATAGTTAACGCGATGATGGAGAACCCGACATGAAGAGCATTCCTCGCCTTCTTTACGTGCTGCCCGTGTTCGGGCTGTTGCTCGGTGCGTTGGACGCGCAGGCCCAGAGCTTTCGCGTACAGTGCCCCACGAGCACACCGTTCCACCCCGACGGCAGCAACATCAAATGCCAACAGATCGCGGGCGGCGATGGCTACGCCACCATGGCCGACGGCTCGACCATCTACCTGTTCGGCTTCGGGCCGCTGTCGGGTCTGCCCGATATCTACAAGGGACTGCCGGGAACGGAGGTGAACACCGTGTTCAACACGACGTTCGGTCCGGATACCGGCACGCCGAGCAACCTAGTCGGCATGCCGGACGGCAACTTTGCCTACAGCACTTTATTCAACGGCGGGCCATTCTTGGGCGCCATCGGCCTCACCGAGGACTATGGTCTCGATCCCTGGGCCGCCGGATTGGTGTACCTCAAAGGCGCGACCGTGCGCACGGCGACGGGAATTTACAGCGCAATCAGCGACGGCACCTCCGGCGCCAACACCCCGACGGGAACAGGTACCTTCTTCGACGGCGGCGTCAACTGGGGCTACCAGGGCTCGCTGCTCGACGGTCACGTCGACGCCCGCCCCATCATGGATGTGGGCGTCATGAACGCCAATCAACCGGCGCCGTTGATCGCGATCGACGAGGACGACGAGTTGTTCCTGACGCTCACCAACGTCGGCATGATCATGCGTCCCGACTTGTTCGAACAGCACACGGTCCACTTTCACGGCTATCCGAATGCCTCGGCGTTCTACGACGGCGTGCCCGACGCGTCGATCGCCATCAACATCGGCGGCAGCTTTACGTACTACTACCTGGCGCCCGATGCAGGCACTTACTTCTGGCACTGTCACATTGCACCGCCCGAGCATCTGCAGATGGGCATGGTCGGGCAGCTTTACGTGCGGCCACGACAGAATAAGGTCGCGCCGGGAGCGTCGTTGTACACGGCGCTGAGCCAGTGGGAAACGACACCCACCCCTCTGGCCAGCAATCCCAAGACAGCCGCGGATTGGGCGACGTACGAGCCGGTGCGCAAGCGCTGCGGCGGCAACTCGGACATTCTTTGCACCACGCCGCTGCCGATAAACCAGTCCGCGATGCGTGCGGTGGTAGATACGGCTCATCCGAATGCTGGCAAGTACAACTACGCCTACAACGACGGCGATGGCTCGACCTACTACGACGTTGAATACCCGATTCAGATCCACGGCTTCGATCCGAACTTCCACTTCGTCGGCATGACCTTCAATCCCGAGTCGTTCAACGACATGAAGGACAAGTACTTCATGTTGAACGGCCGTAGCTATCCCGACACCGTGGGTGGCCACGTCTGTGTGCAGAACGATCCCTTGCCCGCGTGCAATGTCAAGGGTGTGACTCCCGGCGCCGTCGTGCCAGGTCCGATGGAGACCCAATCGACGGACGGCACCAACCATGCCTCGCAGCCGCTGCCGACGGTAATCAACATTCCTGCCAACGGCCACGCGCTGCTGCGCATTTCGGACCTGGACGTCTTCGAGTATCAAACCCTTGCGTCGCTCGGTATCCCGATGCGGGTGGTCGGCCTCAACGCGCGGCTGCTGCGCGACATGGCGGGTAACAACATGGCGTACAACACGAACTCGATCACGCTTGCGGGCGGTGAATCGATCGACGTCATCCTGGATGCGACGGGCCTTCAGCCCAGACAGAAATTTTTCCTGTACACACCCCAACTCGATCACCTGTCGAACGACGCCGAGAACTTCGGCGGGCTGATGACCGAGGTCAACATTTGTAGCTCGGTCGACCCCCAGACCAAAGCCTGCACGAACATCTAGGAGAGCGACGATGCGCGCTATGAATACAAAGTCACTTCTCGGGCAGGCTCTGCAAGGCGCAACCGTTGCCCTCGGGTCGCTGCTGGCACTCTCCGCGCACGCGGCGGCACCCGGCATCACCGGAACCGCAAGCACCACGGGTACTTTCAACCTGACTGCCGCGGCCATGCGCGTCACGCAGCCGAACGGCAAGAGCTTGTACTCTTGGGGTTACGGGTGTACCTCGACGACGGGAAACAGTTTCAAGCCGGCCATGACGGGTAACAACTGTCCGTTGGCGCAGCTGCCCGGTCCCACCCTGATCGTCACCGAGGGCGACACGGTCACCGTCAATCTGACTAACGGCCTACCTGCGGCCGCGGGCAACACATCGATGCTCTTCCCCGGGTTTCAGGTGTCGAGTCCCGCCGCCAGCACACCCGGTGCCGGAGTCGCCGGGCTCCTGACACAGGAGGCGCCGAGCCTGGCCTCGTGTGTTACCGCGGGCTGCAATACCGTGACTTACACCTTCACGGCTTTGACGCCGGGCACGCATTCCTACTACAGCGGAACCCAGGGCGACCTACAGGTCGAGATGGGTATGTACGGCGCAATCATCGTGCTGCCGAAAACCGTACCGGCCAATTGCGATTCTGGTCTCGCCTTAGCGAACCTCACTGCCGAAGCGACCTCCGGGGAAACCGATTTCCGCTTAGCGCATGCGGCCTACGATCATGCCTCCACCTGCTACGACCGGGAATATCTGTTCCAGTTCTCGGAGATGGACGACAACATCCACCAGCAGGCCGAGGCGCAGGTGCTCGCCGATCAGGCCAAGGCCGCCGGTAAGACATGTACCAGCGCCACCGGCTGTCTCGTGATCGCCACTGAGCCTTATGCGCCGGATTACTACCTGGTCAACGGCCGTTCGATGCCGGACGATATGGATCCGAACTACGTGGGGATGTATCCCAGCCAGCCGTACAACGGCAATCCGCACATGCACCCCGGTGAGCTCACGCTGGTGCGCATCATCGGCCAGGGCCGATGGCAGCACCCCTTCCATGAGCATGCCAATCACGTGCGAGTGCTGGCCCGCGACGGCAACCTGTTACTGAGTCCGCCGGTGACCGTGACTACTAATGGCGTCACGACGACGACGACACTGCCTGCCGGTCCATTGATGTTCACCACGACGACGACGCCGGGCATGACCATGGACGGCATTTTCTATTGGACCGGCAAGGGCCTCAATTGGGACGTGTTCGGCCATGACCCGTCGCTGGTCGATTCCATCACCAAGAAGCCTGTCTTCTGTGTGCCGGATGCAAACGGCTTCTACACCGTGAAGGGCGACGGAACGACCGCTGCCACCGAGCCGAACTACTACGAGTGGTGCGGCGATCACAACAAGGCACTCGAGAAGCACCCCACCGGTCAGGTGGCTGCGGGCGGACCGGCGACCTTACCGGATCCGAACATCGTCACGAACGGCAACTGGTACAGCGGCAGTCCTTACCTCGGGGGCGAAGCCAACGGTCGCGCGGTGGGCGGCACGCCGATTCCACCAGCCGGGACCACCGCCAACTCGCCCACGGGCGAGGCAGGATTCGCCTACATGTGGCACTCGCATAACGAGCGCGAGATCACGACGTCCAACGTATTTCCGGGCGGCATGATGATGATGATGCTCGTCGATCCCCGTAGTTTCGCGATCGACGAAACGAATTGATACTCAGGAGACATGAGATGCACTTCTTTACATCCAAGACGAGCCGGCTGATCCCTGGATTGGCGGCTTCGGTTCTCCTGCTGGCGAGCCATGTATCGCAGGCACAGACGGTCAACCTGACCGCCGCGCCCACCGGCACTACTTTGCCCGACGGGCAATTTGTGCCCATGTGGGGTTACACCTGCGGTGCGCTCGCTAGCGGCTCGACTGCAACCTGCGCCGCTGCAAACCCGGCGGTGGTCACGACCGCGGCGACGACGAGCGCTCCAGCAGTGATGAGCGGTTGGTCGCCGATCGTGATTACCGTGCCCTATGTGGCCACCGGCACCAGCCTCACGATCAGCCTCACCAACAGCCTGACGTTCGGCGCTAACACGGTTCCCACGTCGCTCACCATCGTCGGTCAGTTGGGCGGCGGCCTCGGCAGCGGCGGCACTACCAGTGTCAGCCCGGTCCACAGTGGAGGGGGAGTCACCTGGCCTACCGCGAATCCGGCCACAACGTCGACGCCGCCCGGACAGAAGGACCGTGTGCAGTCGTTCGGCACGGAAGTGGCGGCCGCGGGCGCGACCCTCGTCACGGGCCAGGTAGCCTCCGGCAGCTCGCTCGTGTGGAATAATCTACGCCCGGGGACATATCTGATCGAGTCCGGAACCCACCCCTCGATTCAAGGCCCAATGGGTCTGTACGGTATTCTGGTGGTCACCACGCCGGCCGGCACGACCCCGGCGCAGGCGTATCCCACGGTCGCGGGTGTCGCCGTCACCGCTCCCGCGGTGTCGCAATACGACGCAGATCTGCCGCTGGTTTTGAGCGAAATCGATCCGGTGCAAAACGCGGCCGTCGATACGGCGGTGCGCACGGCCGGATTCAGCGAGACCATGGTGTGGTCCGGTCAGCCCGGCGGCTGCGGTTTCGCCGGCTCGCCCACTTTAAATCAATGCTATCCGCCGGCCGTCAACTACAGCCCGCGCTACTACCTCGCCAACGGCGCGTCTTTCGATCGGACCCAAATTGCGTCCTCCACGGCTCAGATCCTCGCGGCGCCCGCCACCGCGACCACGGGCAACGTGATACTGCGCTTTGTCAACGCGGGCCTGCGCATGCACATCCCGGCGATCGTCAATATGCCGATGACGCTGATCGCCGAAGACGGCAATCCGCTGCCGGGTCAGCCGCGCATCCAGAACGAAGTGTTCATGGCCGCCGGTAAGACCTACGACGTCGAAGTCAAGCCGACTCAGGTCGCCGGCGCGTACAGCGCCGCGACGTTCGCATTCTTCGACCGTCAGTTGAGCCTCTCCACCAATAATCAACGTGACGGCGGCATGCAGGCGTATATCGCCGTGGCCGGCGGCGCGGCAACGGGTGTCGGGTCCGCTGCAGGGTCTGGTGTGGCGCTCTCCGGCGTCGTTGCCAAGACTTTCTATTGCGTTTCCGGTACGACGCTGTCGGTGACCGACCCCGCCAGTGGCTTGCTGGGCGGCACCGCCGGTGCCAACGGCGTGGCGCTGACTGCGACCGGCGGCTTGGCCGGCTTGACCGTGCAGTCGAACGGTACGTTTACCTATGTTCCGCCGGTCGCTGTTCCGCCGGCCACCGCCGCGTGCGGCGGCTCGTTCACCTACCTGGTCAACAATTTGCAGTCGGTGACGTCGACCATCGCAGAGTGCGATGCCACCAGCAGCTCGGCGACGGGCTGTGTGTTGAGCGCCAAGGCGAAGCTAGTCGATGACACCTTCACGGGGAACAACGCCAAGGTACTGGCTATCAACCCGCCAGGTGTGTTGCTCAATGACATCAATCCCGACGGTCGTCCGCTGAGCGTCGATCCTGCCACGGTGAAGGCCAGCGGCTTGACGAGCCTCATCGTCAATCCCGACGGCTCGTTCAGTGCCGTGGCGCCCAGCGCGGGCACCTACACATTCACCTATAACGTTACTAATTCGCAGAACACGACGGGCATCGCCGATGCGAAGGTCACGCTGAACTTCCCCGCCGGCTCGAACCTGCAGGTCAATCTGGTCGACCAGAAGCACCAGAATGACAAGTCGTGGAACTTGGCCGTTGCCGGCGATTCGACCCGCAAGGGCGATTACCGGTGGATCATCGAAGAGGATCGCACCTTCTGGATCGATCCGAAGTGCCAGGTCAACAGCGCCACGCGGCCGAAGGACTCTTACGGCCGCGCCTGCCCGCCGACACCGGTCGAGGCATTGGGCTACAACTTCCACACGGCCGCCATGCCGGTGGTGGCCACCGGCTGCGTGGGCAGCGTCTCGTGCGAATCGGGCCAAACTGTTTTAGGCTCGCCCGCGGTCTGCGATGAGGGTGACGGCACCTGCCGCACCACCGACGCCGCCGGCAACCCGCTGCCGAATACCGTGGCGCGTACCGAGCTGACTCCGGATCAGGTCTACCTCGATCCCAACAAGCACTACTTCATCTCCATCATGCCGGGCGACGGTATCAATCCGACCCTGAAGGGGGCAGGCGGCCCGCAGCAGGTCGACAAGACCTGCGACCCGAACGCGACGAGCTGCGCCATGCGGCAGTTCGACCCTACACAAGACTGCCCGACCCCTGCCGACTTTGTGCCTGGTTCGGGCAAGTGCGGCCACAACATGGGTGGTACACAGATAGGACCGCAGTTCCTGGCGGACGGCACCCCGACCCCCCCTGCGATCACCATCTCGCTGGTGGAGACGCCGCTGCCTTCGGCGAAGATCGCGGTACTGGTGTACGAGGATGACTATCCTCTCAATGGCGAGAACGACGCGGGCGGCGGCGTCGACATTCTGGCGCCGAATGAAGCCGGTCTCGGCGGCTTCCAGATCGTACTGCTGGACCAGGCCGGCGCCCTCGGCGACTCGACCGGCCAGATCACCTACGACATGTTCAACATGCCGGTGAGCAATGCGCTGGCCGGCACGCCCGATCCCAACAATCACATGCAGGACGCCTGCCCGCTCACCTCGAATCCCGACAATCTCGTCGGCATGATCATCACCTGCCCAACCTACGAAGCCGACGGCAAGACCCTGTCGCCGCTCGCCGGTCAGGCGGTGATCGCGAATCTCTACCCCGGCCTCTACGAGCCCCAAGCGTTCCCGAACGCCGACCGCATCGCTCGTGGTGAGGAGTGGCTGCAGACGAATACGCTGGACGGCGGCAAACCGCACGAGGCGTTCATCCGGCCGGGCGAGCCTGCGTACTTCCAGGAATTCGGCCCCGGCGGCTTCCACGTGCAGATCGGCTTTGCGAACCCGAAGATCATCAATGATCGGCGCACGAATGCGGCCGGCACGGGTATTTGCGATGACGTAAAGACAGGCGGCGGTGGCCTCGCCTGCAAGTCCAGCATCACCGGTCAGGTGCATGGCAATCATATGAGCCGCACGCCGGATGAACGCACCTATGACACAGGTTCTTATGACGCCTTTGCGTTCTCGGCATGCTACGTGTCGGTCGGAGTTCCCGATGAGCAGGACTTCGCGTTCGCGAAGTGCGACGCCGAGGGCAACTACTCGATGACGGGCCTGCCCGATGGCACGTACAAGCTGGCGGTATTCGACCAGTGGAACGACATCATGCTCGATGGCTTGATCACCAGTGTCGTCGTCAACGGCAACACCGTCATCAATCCGACGGCGACCCAGTGGCGTACCAATATCTATACACGCACCTATCTCGACTTGAACGGCAACGGCATTCCGGATCGCGACGCCAACGGCAACGATCTGGAGCCCGGCACCGTGCTCCTTCCCATCGTGATCCGTTATCGCGACGGCAGCATCGGCTTCAGGAACAACACCGACTTGAATGGCTACGCCACGTACAACGAAGTGTTCCCGTTCATGAACTGGCTGGTGGTCGAACCCGACCAGACCCGCTACAAGCCCACCGGCGAGCATGTGGTATACGACGCCGGCGGCCCGGATTCGCTTGATTGCTCCAGCTCCACCCCGGCGGCCTACTGCTCCAATACCGCCGCGCACCTCGCGGGTACGCAGGAGTTGGTTTCCCTGCCGTTGGATCTGCGCGTACCGGGCGCCGTGTATTGCACGGACGCCGACTGCACCGATCCCAACGAGTCGATTCTGAAAGGCGCTTACAACACCAAGACGGTCGACATAAGCAAGAATAAAGCCACCACCACCGGGCTCTCGAGCGGTCGCATCGACCCGCCGTGGCATTCCGAGGGATGGCAGGGACTGCTGGGCCAGCACAGCTTCATCGACTTCGGCATGAAGCCCTTTGCAGCGAATGAGAATGGCGGCATTCAAGGTCTGGTCGTATACGCCTCGACCCGGCCGTTCGACGACGCGTCGCTCGACGTGCAGCTGGTATGGGAACCGGGCGTGCCGAACGTGCAGATCAATCTATACCAGGAAGGCACCGCGCCGGATGGCACGACCACCCTGACTTTGGTGGACACCACCCAGACCACGAGCTGGGACAAGTGGGCCCAGGGCTTCCAAACCGACGGTCACGGCAATCTGCGTAAGCTCGCCGACGGCAGCTACGTGCCCAACATGAACTGCCCGGGCCAGAATCCGAACAGCGGCTTCTTTGCGACCCTGCAGGGCAGCAAGATGTGGCTGGACACGGCGGACTCAACCGGCAACAAGAAGAAGCTGGCGTATAACTCGCAATTCAAGTGCTACGACGGCTGGTCGCAGTTGAACCAGATCGTACCCGCACCGTATGACGGCAAGTACACCTTCCCGAGCACCGTCGAACTCGATCCGGTCACCGGCCGTCCCGCCGGCACCGGTTCGCTCAACGGCGTCGCCACACCGTTGACGGGCACCAACTGCAACATCTGCGTCGCCAATCCGGACGATGGCACTCCGATGCTGCCCGCCGGCAAGTATGTGGTCGAGGCGGTCATGCCGACCGGCTTCGAGATCGTCAAGGAAGAGGACAAGAACATTCTCATGGGCGACATCTACATCGCTCCGGTCTCGCAGCAGTTCGCGGGCTTGGGTAATGTCTTCATCCTGCCCGACCAGGCAGCGGTGAACGCGTACTACAACGCGAACAATCCGCTCAATTCGACCACCAACTTAGGCGTGTTGAACCCGCGCGAGGATTTCGCGAGCACGGATCAGATGTGGCCCTGCGTCGGCAAGACGCGCATCGTGCCCGATACCATGAGCCTGTTCCCCACCGTCGGCCAGACGGCACCGTTCGCCGGCGCCTCCCGGCCGCTGTGCGACCGCAAGGAAGTTTCCCTGACCGATCAGATGGGTGCGAGCGCGCGGTTCTATGCGTTCACCAAGAACCATATCGCCGGCCACTTCGTCGGCGGCATGACCAACGACATGGCCTCGGAGTTCGACCCGTTCTCGCCGCAATTCGGTGAGAAGTTCGGCGTCCCGAACCTCCCCATCCGTATGCGCGACTTCATGGGCGACGAAGTGACCCGGGTGTACGGCGACCAGTGGGGCGCCTACAACGGCCTGTACTTCTCGAGCTGGGAAGTCAATCCGCCGAACCCGACCGGCTATGCGCCGCAGATGTCGGTGGCTTGCATGAACGATCCGGGTCCGATCCTGGACATCGATCCGACGTCGACCACGCATGGACAGATGATTACCGACCCGGCGTATAACCCGGCCTACAGCAACTTCTGCTACGAGACGCCGTTCATGCCGGGCTTCACCGCCTACATGGACACGCCGGTCACTCCGACGCAGGCCTTCGCGGACCACTACAATCTGCCGGACGCGGAATATCCCGACGGTACGCCGGTCATCAAGCGTGCGGACTTCACGGGCAACGGCTTCGGCACAGGCGGCGCAGGCCCCTGGGCGCCGGGCACCGCCGGTGTCGGCAGCATTACGATTACCAACACCGGCAGCTACACCGTGGTTCCCACCGTCGGCTTCACTGGCGGCGGCGGTAGCGGTGCGACGGCCAGCGCGCTCATGGGCGTGGGCGGTGTCACCGTGGTCAGCGCCAGCGGTTCGTACCGCAATGTCGCGACCCCGACGGTCACCTTCACGGCGCCACCATGCACCATCAATGGCACGACCTGCATACAGGCCGTCGGTACGGCGCGGATGTCCTCCAATACTCTGGGCAACGCGACGCGACGCGTCACGGGCATCAACACCGCGGGCGGCAACAACACGCCCGGAATCGGCTACACGTCACCGCCCACAGTGAGCTTTAGCACTGGGCCTGCCACCGCCACCACGACTCTGGGCGTGAGCACAGTGACCGTCACCGCTCCCGGCAGCGGCTATACCAGCGTACCCACCGTGACATTTACTGCGGGTGCCAGCCTTGCGACGGCAACCGCCTCCCTGGGCGGTCCCAGCACGACGCTGCCGCTGGTGCTTACGGCCTTCGGCGACCGCCAGGTCCAGAATCCGCAATTCGCGGGCCCGTCGGCAATCACTGCGCCTTACAACCAGAAGACCGTCACACGTCACTACGGCTTCGGAGCGCAATGCAACGCGGTCGGTACCGGCTGTGCGGCCGTGTCGAGCGTGACCGTCGGCGGCCAGCCGGCGACGATTTCCAGTTGGGATGACGCGCACATTACGGTCACCGTTCCGACTCTGTCACTGTGCCCGGTGCAGCAACGCAGCCTCGTGGCCAATGTGGCGAGCCCGTCGCCGGCCGGTTGCGGCGAAGTCGTGATCACCGCGGGCAACGGCAAGCAGTCGATCGACGGCATCACCGTCACCGTGGGTGGCAACGCCACCTACGTGACCACGGCAAGCCCGACCTCGATGAAGTGGGGCGAGATAGACAAGAACCCGCTGCAGACGGCTGTCGACAGCGCGAAGCCCGGCGATCTCCTCATCGTCGAGGCAGGCACGTACCGCGAAAATCTGCTCATGTGGAAGCCGGTGCGCCTGCAGGGTGTCGGCGCCGGCTCGGTTACGATCAATGGGGACGCACAGCCCGCCGGCAAGATGGATTCCTGGCGCCGTCGCGTGAGCTGCCTGTTCGGTCTCACCATCCAGGGTGTGCCCAACAACGGCAATGCCGCGTACGACCCGGACAACCAGTACAGCTGTCCCGCAGACCAGTATTTCCGGTCCGATCGACTTCCCTTCGAGGGCTTCGTCGGCTGGGATGCCTCGAGCAACGGCAACTTGGCGCAGGTTCTTCAGGAACCCTCGCTGATGGGTGCCTATGAAGGGGCGGGCATCACCGTGCTTGGCCGCGGCGTGAATCAGCGGGGTTCCGGAAACACCGACCTGTGGGGTGTAGCGGGCGGCGCGGGAACCTTCCCGGACGGCAGCCGGTATGTGAGCCTGGCCGATTGCAGGCCTCCTGCCGCGACCGGTGCAACCGGAAACATCAACGACTACGGCACCAGCAACTTCCTGTGCAACCCGTCGGCCATCGACGGCGTGAGCATCATCAACAGCTCGCAGGGCGGCGGCGGTATCTACCTGCATGGTTGGAACCACAACATTCAGATCGCCAACACCCGCATCTCCGCGAACGCGGGAACCTTGTCGGGCGCGATCAATCTCGGCAGCGGTGAGACGCCCCCGGCATTCACCGTCGACAACACGATCTGCGGCAACACGGGTGTGAACCCCACGCCGCTGTGTCCGCCGAGTGTGCCGAATGCGCAATTGCCCAATGTGCCGGCAACGTTGTTGAACGGGGAGATCCCATTCCAGTTCAATACCAACGTGCACATTCATCACAACCAGATCCTGGACAACGCGTCGATCGGCGATGCACTGTTCTCCGGATCTCCTGCAGGTGCGGGCGGTGTGACCATCAGCGCGGGTTCGGACAACTATGAGCTGGATCACAACTGGATCGCGGCCAACCTGACCTCGAGCGACGGCGGCGGTGTGGCGCAGATGGGCGTGAGCTTCTATGGCAAGATCCACAACAACTTCGTGTTGTTCAATCAGGCCAACAATCCGACTCTCCCCGTCGACGGCGGCGGCATCGTCATCATGGGCGCTCAGGAAGATCGCACCCTGCCGAGCGGTCAGGAATGCGGCGGCACCACCGACCTCGACTGCCCGCCGGGCATCGGCGACGGCACGGGTCCGGGCCTGGTGATCGATTCGAACCTGATTCTCGGCAACAGCGCCGAGGACGGCAGCGGCGGCGGTCTGCGCCTGCGGCAGACGAACGGTACCGAGGTGGCGGCCTTCCTCAAGAGCCCGCAGAACTGGTACGGCATCACCGTGACCAACAACATCATCGCGAACAACGTCGCGGGATGGGATGGCGCCGGCGTGTCCTTGCAGGATTCGTTCAAGACGGTGTTCACCAACAACACCGTGGCGTCGAACGACACCACCGCGTCCGCGGGTGTGCTGTTCAAGACCTTGGGCGCGATCAGCGCGGCTTCGCCTCCTCCGGGGTGCCTGCCGACTCCGGATCCGACCCAGCCGCAGAATCCGGCCTGTCTGCTGACGAATGGGCCGCACATTCCGCAGCCGTCCGGCTTGGTCACGATGCAGAACACGCCGAACATGATGTCGCAGCTACCGAACGGCGTGGTCTGCCCGGCAGGCTTTGGCTACGGCACGGTCAATGCCGGCGGCCAGGAATCGAATCTGACCAACGGCCGTTGCGTGCTCGTCAGCCTGCCCCAGATGAACAATGACCTGTTCTGGCAGAACCGCGCGTTCCACGTCGAGATCGTCGACGGGAACGGCAATCCGATTCTTTCGGGCAACAACACACCGGTCGCGAACCCCGCGGATCCGAAGTCAAATCAGAACATTGTGGCGCTGCTGCCCGAGTTCACGCAGAGCTACACGGGTCAGTGCGTCACGCCGCCGGCAAACCAAGAGTTGTATTGGGACGTTGGTGTGCGATGGGACCTGCTGCCGAACGGCCAAGGTCAAGCGCTGGTGTTCAACGCGGCAACGGTGGGCGCCGGATCGTACACGGTGGCCAACGGCGGCAGCGGGGTGACGGCGAACCTCAATGACGCGGGACCGATCGCGCTCTCGGCCGCCTATTCCATATTCAGCGACACGCTGAATATGGGGAATGTGAAGCTGGGCTCCATGGGCAACCTGGCGCCTGCCAAGACGCCTGTGATCGGACAGTATTGCAACGGTGCGCGCATACCGCCCGAGCAGTGCTCCGCCGGTCAGGGTGCGAACGACCCCGGCATGTGCAAGGGCTACTTCACGCCGGCCGGCCAGTCGGAGACCGTCGGTGTCTCACCGGTGTTCCAGTTCAACGGCATCGCGGCCAGCGCGACGGTGGACGAGGGCAACAACTGGATCAACATGACCTACGGTCCGTTGACCCTGAGCCGTCCGCCGTCTACCGGTACCGGTTCGACGCCGTCCGCCGAGCCGACGGTGGCCAGTGCCGCAGTGGGCATCGCCCAGGGTGCTTATTCGATCGCTGCCGATTCGGCCGCGGTCGGTGCCGGCTACCCCACGGCGCCGGGTACGCCGAACCATGACTTCTACGGTCAACCGCGGTCGACGGCGGGCGTGTCCATCGGCGCAGTGGAATTTGTGGTGCCGCCGCCCACGCTGACGGCGATCGCGCCGGCTGCCGGGGTGCAGGGGACGACCGTTGCCGTGACGCTCACCGGGACCAATTTCACGGCCGGCAGTGTCGTTAACGTCTCGGGCAATGGGATCAATCAGTTCGGCCTACAGTTCGTGAGCGCAACGCAGCTCACGACGAACATCCAGATCTCGGGGAATGCAACCCTGGGTGCGCGGAACGTGACGGTATCGACTTCCGGCGGCGTTACCGCGCCGGGGGTGACTTTCACCATCGTCACCAAGCCGCCAGCGCCGACGCTGACGTCGATCGCTCCGAACACGGGGCTGCGCGGAAATACCGTGGACGTGACCTTGGTCGGCACGAACTTCTCGGCGGCTGGGCTCGCGGTCGGTGTGAGCGGAAATGGGGTGACGGCGACCAACGTCACGTTTGTGGACGCCCAGCACGTCACGGCTAGCCTCGTGATCTCCCCGAACGCTTCGCTCAACAACGGCGGTGCGAGGAATGTCACGGTCACCACGGCCGGCGGCACTACCGGGTCGCGGACTTTCACGATATCCAACCCGCCGCTGCCGACGCTGGCGTCGATCAATCCCAGCTCGGGATCGCTGGGAACTGCAACGACTCCAAATACTGTCGTCGTGACGTTGACCGGAACCAATTTCACGACGGCCGGTACCTCGATCAATGGGCCCGGGCACGGTGTGACGGTTAACGTGACGTCAGTGACTCCCACACAAATCGTCGCCAACTTCGTCATCCCTTCGACTGCGACGGCGGGCGCGGGGACGGTCAACGTGACGAACCCCCGCGGAACGAGCCAGAACCGCACGTTTACCGTAAATCCGTAAATTGAGCGAGAGCGTAGGCGGGCCGGACATTCAAGCATGAGTGTCCGGCCCTATTTTTTTGAGACGTCGTTCACAGCCTCCGCATCGCATGCGCCCGCCGCGATTTTCTTCGTGTAACCTTTGGTGGCCGGGGTTGTAGGTGCGCTGCGCTAGCCTCGAAGCTTCGATGCCGCCGCAATCGGATGGAGACTGCAGGAATGAGTTGGTGCGCGAGAAAGTCAATGTGTAATCGGCTCGCGTCGATCGCTGCGATCGTGCTCGTTGCAGCCGGCTACGCCAACGCGGCCCGTGCCGGCGCGGAGAGTGCGCAGTCCGCCGGCGAGACGACGCGGCCTTCAGACAGCACTGCTGTGGGTTCGGCTGGGCGGGTTCACACCGGCGGATCGCTGCAGCACCGGGTCGACGTCCTTTCCAAAGCGCTGCAGCTCGATGGACGGCAGCGGACGTTGCTGCTGACAATTCTCGAGAGCCAACGCCAGGCAGTGAGTAAGATCTGGAGCGACCCCGCGCTGCTGCCTGCCGAGCGCACGCCCGCAACCCATGCAGTACAGGAGCGGACGGCGGATCAGATCCGGGCCATCCTCTCGGAGGAGCAGAGACAGCGCTACAACCCGCCGAAGCCGCAGGGCGCCGGGCCGCCGGCGCCGGACGTGGAGGACTGGATGCGGAAACAGTCGCAGACACAGGCGCGGCAACCGCAGTAGTTGGACAGACAACAGCAGTAGTAAGATTTAGGAGAGTTGGTATGTTGCGAGTCAATCAGATCATTGGCGCCTGTGGCGTCGCCGCGGCATTGGGTGCAGCGACGCTCTTGACGATGCCGGCGCGGGCGGAGGCGCCCCAGGCTACTGCGCCATCCGCGGCGACGCAGCCCGCCGCGAGCGCCACGGCAGCGCCCGCAAAAAATTCTCAATGGGCGAAAAAGAAAGTCGTATCGCCGTATGCGCGCGCCGCCTCGCAACGGGAACACACGGGGCAGGCCTCGACCGGCCACGCACCGACGACGGTGCAGGGCATGGGTAAACCGCGTAAGCCCCATGCGGGCACGCCATCCAAATGAACATCCGTGCGAGCCTCGTGCTCGGCTGTGTGCTGTCCCAGGCCTGTCTGGCGCAAACTCAGGCGCCGGCGTCGTCGGCGGCAAATCCTGTCAACAGGACTTCGCCTTATCGTGGCATGAAGCTGAGCGAGAAGGCTCGCGCCTACTATCCGGCGGCGTGGGGCGTCGACCACCTGCGGGCGAGCTACACGTCCTCCGGGAATTTGATTCGCTTCAGCTACCGCGTGGTCGAGCCGAAGCTCGCGAAGGCGCTCGGTGACCACGAGTCCACCCCGGTTCTTTATGCGCCGCGCACGCACGCAATGCTGCAGATACCGACCATGGAGAAGATCGGCCAGCTCCGGCAGCTCAATGCCGCCGAGGCCAACAAAGAATACTGGATGGTGTTCTCCAACAAAGGCAACCTCGTGCGACCCGGCGAGCGTGTCAGCGTCATCATCGGAAAATTTCACGCCGACGGTTTGCTCGTCGAGTAACCCATGTTCAATAGAGGATCAACCATGAACCGTGTTTACCTTTTGGCCGGCTGTTTGCTGTCGTTGACCGCAGGCACCACGTCTATTTCGGCCGCCGCCACGCAGGCCGGTACGTCGGCGGCGCACGCAGCCCCTGTTCCGGCGGCGCTCAGTGCCGACCAGATTGTCGAGCGCAATGTCGCGGCGCGCGGTGGCCTTGCCGCCTGGCGGGCTGCAAAGACACTGACCATCGCGGGTGAAATGGACGCCGGCGGCAAGCCGAATCATGCGCTGCCGTTCGTGCTCAAGGAGAAGCGTCCGCGCAAGACCCGTCTGGAAATCGAGTTCAAGGATCAGACTTCGGTGCAGGTATACGACGGTGCACAGGGATGGAAAGTACGTCCCTTTCTCAACCGCAACGAGGTGGAGACGTACACGCCGTCCGAAATGAAATCCGCCGCCGCGGAGCAGGATCTCGACGGTCCGCTGGTCGACTATGCCGCGAAGGGCACGCAGATCGCGGTCGCGGGCACCGAGCCGGTGGAAGGGCATCCCGCTTACAAGCTGAAACTCACGCTGCGCAACGGCGACAAGCGCATGCTGTGGGTCGATGCCGGCAGCTTTCTCGAACTGAAGATGGAGGGCGAGCCCCGCAAGCTCGACGGCAGGATGCACAAGGTCGCCGTCTATTTTCGCGACTACAAGACCGAGCACGGCCTCACCACCCCACGCGTGCAGGAGACCGCGGTCGAGGGCGTGAAGCAAACTTATAAAATGACCGTCACGCGAGTGGCCGTGAATGAGCCGCTGGACGATGCACTGTTCCAGAAGCCGCAGCTCTCAGCGCTGGCGACGACGGGCCCCAAGCATCCGTAATATGCGCGGGCTCGTATTGACGGTCATCTGCGGTGTTGTGTGCTGCGGTGCTCTTGCCGGGGGCGCCACGCCCGCGGGGCCGCGGAAGCCGGCCGGTGCGGAAAGCCTCGCTAAGACCGCCGCCGAGGTCATCGAGCGCAACGTTGCTGCGCGCGGCGGGACTGACACCTGGCGCAAGGTGGACAGCATGGTATGGCTTGGGCACCTCGAACACGGTGGTCGAGAGGTTCAGCGGATTCCGTTCGTGATGACGCTCAAGCGCCCGAATCTCACGCGCTTCGAACTCAAGGAGCAATTCAGCCAGTTCACGCGCATCTTCGACGGCACGCATGGCTGGAAACTGCGGCCGGGGGCCGACGGGCGTCCGGAGACGAAGGCGTTTTCGCCGGAGGAGGTGAACTTCTCACGCACTGAATTCGTGATCGATGGCCCGCTCATTGACTACCAGGCCAAGGGCGTGGCCGCGGACCTCGACGGCATCGACACGGTGGACGGGCGCAAGGCCTACCGGCTGTCCCTGAAACTGCCCTCCGGCGGCGAGCGCAAAGTGTGGATCGACACCAAGACCAACCTCGATATTCGCTACGATCGACCGGCGACCAATCCGCTCAAACCGGGCGCACCCGTCTCGGTTTACTACCGCAACTATGCGGCCGCGGACGGAGTGCAAGTAGCGCGTAGCATCGAGACCGGCGTTGGCGGCGGCGCGGAAGCGGGCGACAAGTTGGTGATCGATCGAGTTATGGTCAATCCGAAGCTCGACGACGGAACGTTCGCACCGCCGCCCGTGCCGGTGCGCCGCGGTGGCCACGTCCGAATTCCCAGTCCTTGATGTTATGACGGCTACGCGGCTCTTGACCCTCGGCACGCTGGTGCTGGCTCTCGCCGGCACCAGCTCGAATTCGATCGCAAGGCCGCGCGTTGCGGAGCCGCTCCCGGTGAAGTCGCCGGTTGGCGAGGCCATCTACCTCGAGGGAGTCCTCGGGTCCGGAGCGCCGCTCGTGGCCACTCGCGCAGGCGCCGAGTCCGTGACCGGCGAGCAGGCGGCCTGCGTCAACTGTCATCGGCGCAGCGGCTTGGGCTCCCAGGAGGCGCGCAGCAGCATTCCGCCAATCACCGGCCAATTCCTGTTTCATTCGGAGACCGGCGACGCCAACGAGGTACAGCTGCCATACATCCCGGGCGCGAGGCTCAAGCGTACGCCCTACACCGAGGACACCCTGGCGCGTGCGATCCGCGAGGGCGTGGATTCCGACGGGCGGCAACTCAGCTATCTCATGCCGCGCTTCGCTCTCGACGGCGCCGACATGTCGGCGCTGCTCGCTCATCTGGGTTCCCTCGACCGCCTCAAAGTTCCCGGCGTATCGAGCAGCGAGCTTCACTTCGCCACCATCATCACGCCCGACGCGGATCCCGTGAAGCGGCGCGGCATGTTGGACGTGCTCGAGCATTTTTTCCAGGACCGCAACGCGGCGCCGCGCGGTGCGTCGGGGCAGCAGATGATCACCTCGGGCACCACCAATTCCGTGCGGTCCATGTTCAAAGTCAATCGCCGCTGGGTATTGCACGTTTGGGAACTGACCGGACCCGCGGCGACCTGGCCGGAACAGCTCGACAGGAAATTCGCGCAGACACCTGTGTTTGCGGTGATTTCGGGATTGGCTGGCAACAACTGGCGGCCGGTCACGGACTTCTGTGAACGACGAGAGGTGCCTTGCCTGTTCCCCAATGTCGAACAGCCACCTGCGAATGCCGACCGCAATTTCCATTCTCTCTATTTTTCCCGCGGCGTGCTTCTCGAAGCCGACCTGATCGCCGCGGGTATCCAGAACGAGCCGGCCGGCAGCCCCAAGCGCGTGCGGCTCGTGTATCGTGCCGGCGACATCGGTGAGGCAGCAGCGGTATCGCTCGCGACACAGCTGCAGGCGCGCGGCGTCGGCGTCGTGACCCGCATCGTTGCGCACGGCGCCCCGGCCAAGGCCGTGGCCGAGGCGGTGCGAGATTCGTCGAGCACGGGTGCCATCGTGCTGTGGCTCCGGCCGCCTGACCTCGCCGCCCTCGAAGGCACGCCCGAGCCGCCGTACCCCATCTATTTATCCGGCGTCATGGGCGGCCTTGACGGGGCGCCGCTGCCATCCGGCTGGCGGGATCACGCTCACATGGCCTATCCGGTCGACTTGCCCGATCGTCGCCGCGTCCGTCTCGACTATGCGCTCGGCTGGTTCCGGATCCGAAAGATTCCCGTGGTCGCCGAGCAGGTCCAGGTGGACACCTATTTGGCTTGCGGCCTTCTCTCGGAGACGGTAAAGCACATGGTGGATGCGTTCATCCCGGATTACCTCATCGAGCGCCTCGAGGACACGGTCGAGCATCGCGTCATCACGGGATACTATCCGCGGCTGACGCTCGGGCCCCACCAGCGGTTCGCCTCCAAAGGAGGCTTTCTCGTCCACTATGCGCCGGCGGGAACCGAGCACCTGGTGCCCGACGGCGATTGGATGACGCCCTGACCACGAGCCGATCTAGGGCCGCGGGGCCGAAGGCGCTCCGCTCTTGACTCCCGCCGCGGGCGGGCGCTTGGCAGCAGCCGGATCCATCGGCGGAGCGGGCTCGACCTGCAAGAGCTCGAGTTCGTAGATCAACAGCGCGCCGGGTGGGACTCCCGGCGGCGGGTTGGCGCCGTAGCCGAGTTCGGGCGGCACGAACAACTGCCATTTCGCGCCGGGCTTCATCGCCAGGAAGGCTTCCTGCCATCCCTTGAAAACACTGTTGACGCGAAACATGGCGGGCCGGTCGTGCGTGTCCGAGCGATCGAACACCGTCCCGTCCGCGAGGCTGGCTCGATAACGTACGGTGACCTGGTCGGTGGGCGCCGGGGATTTGGCGTTCGGATCGCCCTTGCTGAGTACCCTGTATTGGAGACCGGATGGCATCGACATCACGCCGGGCTCCTTGGAATTGCGTTCGAGGAACTCGCGGCCTGCCGCCCGATTCTTTTCGGCGAGTGAGTCGCGTGCATCGCGCATGAACCGAAGTGCCGCGTCGCGCTCCTCCGCTGTGATGGAATGGCCGCCGACCGCGTCTTTGAGGCCGCGGATGAGCGAGTCGAATGACAGGACGGGCACGACCCCATTGTGCTGGAGCTGGGCGCCGAGCATGAGCCCGACGTCGTAGCTGCCGGCCTCGGGCGTCACGGCGGGCGCTTTGGAGGGGGTGGTCGCCGGTGGCGTCGCGGGCGTAGTCGCCGGTGACGTTGCGGGCACGATTGCCGGTGCTGGTCCGGTGGCCCAGGCGCTCGGCGGCAGCGATGCGGTCGCGGCGGCCAGCAGCGCGATTACAAGGGCGGGGTTGCGGGTTCGGCATGTTTTCATCGGCGTGTCCTTGTCCTGCGCCACAACGGCGCGAAAAGTCCTTTCGCATGATACCGGAGGTCAGTGGTGGAGCGCTCGCTCGCCGAAAAGTCGAACTCGCGAGCGCCTCGAGCGCAGTCGACCACGCCGCGTCCGCTATTTTTCATTCTCATTCGCAAGCGCGCGTGCAGTCATGTATGGTCGCTGACTGACACAACGCGATAGCCGCGGAGGGATGTACAACTTTGACTGATGAAACTTCGGCGCCCATGAATCGGCGCGCGCTCTTCAAATTGATCGGGGCATTTGCCGGCAGCGCGGTCATGTACCAGGCGATGTCCGAACTGGGCCATGCGGGCGAGTCCGGTTATACCGGGCCCATCGAACTCAAAGGTGATCCCAAAGGTACGTCGGTGTTGATTCTGGGTGCGGGCATGGCCGGTATGTCGGCCGCATACGAGCTGCGCAACGCCGGCTATGACGTTCAAGTCCTCGAATATAACGATCGGCCCGGCGGCCGCAATTGGTCGCTCTATGGCGGCGACACCTATACGGAGTTGGGCGGTTTCACCCAGCACGCGCAATTCGCCGAGGGACTGTATCTGAATCCAGGTCCGTGGCGCATTCCATATCATCATCGGGCCATGCTCGATTACTGCAAGCGTCTCAAGGTAACGCTGGAACCCTTCACTCAGGTGAACTACGCCGCTTACTTGCATTCGACGAAGGCATTCGGCGGCAAGCCGCAGCGCTATCGAGAGGTGCAGGCGGACTTCAACGGTCATGTGGCGGAACTGCTGGCCAAGGCCACCAATCAGAACCATCTCGATCAGGCCGTCAGCCGCGAGGACAAGGAGGTGCTGATCGAAGCCATGCGCGAATGGGGCGCCCTCGACCAGAATTATGAATACAAGAAAGGTTTGCTGGCCAGCGAACGCCGGGGCTATGTCTCCGATCCGGGAGGCGGGCTCACCTCGGACCCGATCGCTTCCGAGCCGCTCGCTTTTCACGATCTGATGCAATCGCGGCTGTGGGGCGCCATCGCCGCGGGCCATATCTATGAATTCCAAAGCTCGATTTTTCAGCCCGTTGGCGGTATGGGCATGATCGGCCGGGCATTCGGACGCGAGTTGGGTAACCTCATCCAATACAACGCCAAAGTGACCGACATCAAGCAGGACGAACGAGGCGTCACGGTCGCTTATCAAGACACGAAGGCGGGCGGCCCGATCAAGGTCGCAAAAGCCCAGTGGTGTATCTGCACCATTCCGGCCTCGATTCTCAGTCAGATTCCAATGACGGTTGGTGCGCCGATGAAAAGTGCGATCGACGCGCTGTACTATGATTCGGCGATCAAGGTCGGGCTGCAGTTCAAGCGCCGCTTTTGGGAACAGGACGAGTCGATTTATGGCGGCATCAGTTTCACCGATATGCCCAACGCCATGATCGGCTATCCGAGCAGCCGCTATTTCGACGATGGTCCGGGCGTTCTGCTTGGCGCGTATACGTTTGGCGGAAATTCGTTCCTGTATGCCGCGATGTCGCCGGAAGAGCGGATCAAGAAGACGCTCGAATACGGCAGCCAAATTCATCCGCAATATCCGGCGGAATTTCAGCATGGTGTTGCGGTCGCTTGGCATCGCGTGCCTTGGACTTTGGGGTGCGCCGGGCATTGGACGGACGAGCTGCGCGCCCGGCACTACGACAATCTATGCGCGATCGATGGCCGTATCGTGCTGGCGGGCGAACATGCATCGCGGCTGCCGGCTTGGCAGGAGGGTGCGGTGCTGTCCTCGCTGGACGCCGTCAGGCGCCTTCATGAACGTGTACTGGCCCGTTAGGCCGGCAATGGGGATTCGGGAGTAAATGATGAAGCCGAGCATGGGTATTTTGTTCGTGATGATCATTCTGGTGGGGCTAGGCGTTGCCCGAAGCGGAGACTCGTACGCGCAGGAAATCTACGCCGGGACCTATAAACAGCAAAGCGGCGAAGAGATATACAAGGGAATATGCCAGGGATGCCACATGCCCGACGCGAAAGGCGCGGTTGGCGCCGGGGCCTATCCCGCCCTGGCAAACAATATACGTCTCGTCGCGGGGATCTATCCCATTACGGTTGTGGTCAACGGGCAGAGAGCCATGCCGCCCTTCGGTTCAGATCTCACCGATATTCAGATCGCCAATGTCATCAACTATATCCGTACGCATTTCGGCAATCACTACAAGGATGGGGTGTCGGCCGCCGCCGTGAAGGCGGCGCGGCGCTAGGCTGGAAAACGATCCCCTAGATCATTACAACATTGCTTGTTACTACGCTCTTGTAGGAAAAACAGATGCGGCGTTCGAGAATTTGAAACTTGCCATTAACTCTGGCGGAGAGCGCTTCAAGACCTTTGCCCAAAATGACACAGATTTTTCGTCAATTAGAGGCGAGCAAAGATTGATCGACATTATTGGACCGGCGGGGGAAATAAATCCTGCCGAGTCTCCAGACAAAACACCACCACCGCCAGGAGGGGGTAAGGTTGTTAAGTCTTAACGGCCGACGGGAATAATCGCCATAAAAGTCTCGTGTCGATATATCGCTGGGCTCATAAGAAGCAATCCTGAGGACAACGTAGCAAGAATACAAGGGCCTGCGTCAAGTTTTACCCGCCCTTATCCACGTGGCAATTATACTCGAATGGACTCATTTCTTCAAAAAATAAGTTATTGATAGTTAAGGGAATACTGCGTCTTCAATAAAGAAAAACCCGCAGTTCTGCGGGTGATTGGATCACGCTGGATTGCGGATCAACTCAATGGTGGAGCCGGGGGGAATCGAACCCCCGTCCATAAGTCCTACGCCTCAAGATCTACGTACGTAGCCACGTCTATTGTTCTCACCGCGCACTACCCGACGGGCAGGGAAAGCATGCAGCCAGCCCGGTAGCGATTCGCAAAATACACCCCAGACACGTGTATTCCGCTAGCTGATGTGCGCTACCCCTGACCGTTCGCATCAGCACAAGCCGATCAGGGTTCAGCAGCCTAAGCCGCTAGAGCGTAGTTGTCTTCGTTGGCAACTATAAGTTTGCAAGTTGGTTTAACGAGGGAACCTGCACCTCGGTACGCACCCGAAGTTTCGCAACCCATGTCGAAACCGGTCGGCCCCAAGTGAGTGCCTAGTTTACTCCCTTTACGCCAAAGTAGCTAAACGGGCCTGCGCTTGGCCCCACCGTCAGCGTCGGCTGTCCTTCATGATCCGGCCCTTGTCGCGTTGCCAGTCACGGTCTTTTTCACTATTGCGCTTGTCGTGCTGTTTCTTGCCCTTGGCGAGGCCGATCTCGAGTTTCGCGCGGCCTTCCTTCCAGTAGAGTTCCAGCGGCACCACGGTGTAGCCGCGCCGTTCGACGGCGCCTACCAGATGGTCGAGCTGGCGCCGGTTGAGCAGAAGCTTGCGCGTCCGCGTCGGGTCCGTGTCGACGTGGGTGGATGCCGAATTCAGTGCGTTGATGTGGGCGCCGAAAAGAAAAGCCTCGCCGCTCTTCACGTAGACGTAAGCCTCGGCGATTTGCGCCTTACCGGCGCGCATGCTCTTGACCTCCCATCCCATGAGAGAAATACCCGCCTCGTAGCGCTCCTCGATGAAATAATCGAAGCGCGCCTTGCGATTGACGGCGATGGGCGGCAGCTTAACCTGGGTCTTCACGACCAGCAGTTTACCGATTCGCCGGCGCCCGCGCCCGCGCATCGCCTGTTGTGCGAGAATGCCGGCCGGGAGGCGTTTCGCCGCGGGAGCACACAGCTTGCAGGTAGTCGATCGGAGCGCCATCGTGACTTTCACGCCCGCCCAAATGTTCGCGCTGGTCAATGACGTGGGCCGCTATCCGGAATTCTTGCCTTGGTGTATCGCGGCTCGCGTCGAGGACGCGTCGGATACGCAGCGGCTCGCGTCGATCAAGGTCGCGCGCGGGGGCCTGCGCACGGAATTCACCACCCGAAACACGCTGTCGAAGGACGCGAAGATTCTCATGCAGCTGGTCGATGGACCCTTCCGCAGCCTCACCGGCGAGTGGCGCTTCGATGCCATCGGTGAACGTGGATCGCGCGTGCATTTTCGCGTGGAATTCGAGTTCAAAAACCGCCTCACCGCGATGGCATTCGGCGCCGTGTTCGAAACGCTGTGCGGCACCATCGTGGATGCCTTCGTGCTGCGGGCGCAAGAGATCTACCGCTAGGGCATGCTGGGGTCGCGCGTCCGTTGAACCCAGCGCCCATTCTGGTCGAGGTCAGCTACGCGGAGCCGCTGCGGGCCGTCGTCAAGACGTATCGTCTGGTGCCGCCTGCGACCGTTGCCGATGTCCTGCAGCTGGCCGCGGCCGATGCCGCCTTCTCAGGCGTGGATATCGCGCATTCCCAGGTCGGCGTGTTCGGGAGACTGGTGCGCCGCGACCAAGCGCTGGGCGAAGGTGATCGAATCGAGATTTATCGGCCGCTGGCGGCCGACCCCAAGAGCGCGCGCCGCGCACGGGCGAAGGGGCAGGCGCGAGGCCGTTAGATCGCGCCTCGCGAAGTTCCCGGGCGATTCACTCCAGGAAGGGTTCCACTTCGATGCGCCGGCCGCACAGGAACGCGTCCGCCACGAGTTGCAACGGACCGCAATCCACATCGATGCGGCGTCCCCGTACGATATCCGCGAAATGCGCATACAGATTCGCATATTCCGAGCTTTGCGCGATATCCACCGGCGTGTCGTCGAGCGTCAGCACCTTTCCGCCCAGCGAGAGGCGCAGCCGGCCTGCGTCGGTTTCTACGTCGATGTTCCAGGTTTGAGGTCCCGTCTGACGAAAGTCGAACTCGACGTGCGCCGTCGCGCCGCTCGAGTCGGCAAGTACCAGACGCGCGGCAATCGGGGTCTCGCAATTGCTCGGGTAGGACAGCTCCGCGCTCTGCAGGGCGAGTGCGCCGGGAACAATACGGGTCAGTATCGACAGTGCGTTAATCCCCGGGTCGAAGACGCCCAGACCGCCGGCCTTCCAGATCCACGGCTGACCGGGGTGCCAGACTCTCACGTCCTCCTTCCAGGTGGTCGTGATGGCTAGAATCTTGCGCCCCGCAAGCCAAGCGCGCGCGGGCTCGACGGCGCGCGCGTGCCTCGAGTGCCAGGATGCAAACAGCCCCACGCCATGCTGTTTGGCGAATTCGACCAGCGCGGACACTTCGCTGACCGTCACGCCCGGCGGCTTTTCCAATAAAACATGCCGGCCGTGTTCCAGCGCATAGCGGGCGATGGCGAAGCGCACCTGAGGCGTCGTGCACAGCGCGATCGCCGACACGTCGGGGACTTCTCGCAGCAGCGTTTCGATGCTCTCGAAGCTCGGCACGCCCTCGAGTTGGTTATGAGGACTCGCCACGGCGACCAGCTCGAATGCGTCGCTCGCCGCGAGCGAAGGGATGTGCTGGTCGCGTGCGATCTTGCCCAGGCCAACGATTGCGATCTTGATTTTTGCCATGCGTGTTGCGGTCAAACTTTTGCGGACAGCCGTCGCGCTACGTGTAGCGCTTCACGTTTGGTGATGAGGTCCAGCGCCTCCTGGATGAGTTTGCGCATGGCTTCCGCGGCCGCGGCCGGTCTCTGCGCCATAATGGCGTCGGCAACCTTCTTGTGGTCGGGCACGCTGGCCCGTTGCACGCCCTTGTAACGATTCGTCGTGCGGATACTGAAACGAAGCGCGGTCGCGGTGAATCCGGTGAGCTGCGCATAGAACCGGTTGCGGCTCGCTCGCAGCACGGCAACGTGAAAGGCGATGTCGGCGTCGAGCGGGTCGTCATCGCCGCCGTCGGCGGCCTGCATGCGCTCGATTGCGCTGCGAATGGCGGCTTTCTCGCTGGCACCCGCGACTCGCGCCGCGAGCGCGGCCGCGCCCGGCTCAATGGCCAGCCGAATCTCGGTGAACTCGATGAGCAGAGCGGGCGAATGCTTCCGCTCGAGCAGCCACCCGAGTACGTCCGGATCGAGCAGGTTCCAAGTATCCTCGGGCTGTACCCAAGTCCCCAGCCGCGGCCGCGACCCCAGTAAGCCCTTGGCGGTCAGCATTTTGACGGCCTCACGCAGCACGGAACGGCTTGCGCCGTACTGACGGCAGAGCTCGGCCTCGATGGGGATGGGATTATCGGCCGAATAGACGCTGGTGACGATTGCGACGCCGAGGCTGTTGGCAATGCTGTGGGTCAGGTTTTGGCCACGTAAGGAAGCAGTCATGGGCGGTACTCTGACTCAGGCAGGCCCCGTACACCAGCGCGATACAAGAATACGTCGCCGGCGTGCGGTTCGGCGCGTAGCGTCGACTCGTCGAGACTCTCGCGGGCGCTGGTGACGCATAACACATCGAGATCGGGGCCGCCGAAGCAGACGCAGCTGGGTTGGCGGGTGGGCACGTGAATCGTACGGTCAATTCGCCCGTCGGGTGTATAGCGCACCACACAACCCGCGCCCCAGTGTGCGCTCCACACGCACCCGTCGACATCGACCGCCGCGCCGTCCGGAAAGGCGCCCTCGGGGGTCTGTGCGAATATTTGCGACGGCCCCAAGATCCCCTCAGGCTCGATCAACTCATACACGCGGATGGTGCGCGTGGGCGAATCGGCAAAATAGAGCTTACTACCGTCCGGGCTGTGACACAGCCCATTCGAAATACTGATGTCGCGCACATGGCAACGCGTCTCGCGGGTGCCATCGACGCAATAGAGACAGCCGCCCGCGATGGGTTCCTCGCCTTCGACCATGGTGCCGCTCCAGAAACGGCCGCGGCGGTCCACGCGGCCGTCATTGAACCGCACGCCGGGCGCCAGCGCTTCGGCACGCGCAAGCCAGGAGACCGAGCGCTGATGGGCGTCATAGAGTGCGATGCCGCTGGCAAACGCGGTAATCAACTGCTCGCTGCCCGCGACCAAGCCGAATGATCCGACTCGTTCGGGGGTGTCCAAGATCTCGAGGGATGCTCGGGCCCAGTCATAACGATGTAATCGCTTGGCTTGGATGTCGGTCCACCACAGCGCGCCCCGGCGAGAATCCCATAGGATGCACTCGCCGACCGTGTTCCCGACGCGTAAAATATCGATTGGTGCCAACGATGCCATGCCTTGTTCTCTACCACCAAGTGGCGTACAGCCCGATCAAAATCGCGGCCACGGCGAGCGCCGCAAAGTTGAATCCCGGGCTGGTGGAATAATCGACCTGCTTCAAGTCCACTCTCAGCAGGGATTCGCGAGGTTTTTGCAGGAGCGATAGTACGACGGCAATGCCGAAGCAGGCCAGGAATACCAGCCCGACGCGATCCATGAAGGGCAGCGTGGGCCACGCCATTTTCAGCGCCAGGGAGAGCACTGCGGAGGCGATGGCGGCCACCAGCGCGCCGCTCACCGTGCAACGCTCCCAGAACATGCCGAGCAGGAAAATGACGCAGATTCCCGGAGTGAAGAAGCCCGTGAACTCCTGGATGTATTGGAATGCCTGGTCGAACTTGCCGAGCAGCGGCCGCGCCACCAGGATGGCGACGATGAGCGCGATCACGGAAGTAATGCGGCCGATCAGAACGAGTTTGCGCTGAGAAGTCTGCGGCCGCAGCGGCCTATACACATCCATGGTGAAAATGGTGGCGATGGAATTGATCTTGGAACCCATGGAGGCAATGATCGCGGCGATGAGCGCCGCGAACACCAACCCGAGAAGTCCCGTCGGCAACATGGCCATCAGATGCGGATAGGCCTCATCGGGGCGCGCGAGATCGGGCGCGAGAGCCGCGGCCGCAATGCCCGGAAGAACGATGATCACCGGCATCAGCAATTTCAAGAAGGCGGCGAGCACGATGCCTTTCTGGGCCTCGCGGACGCTCTTGGCGGCGAGCGCTCGTTGAATGATGTATTGGTTGAAACCCCAATAGGAGATGTTCATCACCCACATTCCACCGAGCAAAACCGACAAGCCGGGCAGATCCTTGTAGTTCGGGTTGCTCGCCGGCAGGATCATGTGGAATTTCTGCGGAAAACGCAGCGTCAATTCGTGGAAGCCCGCCACCAGACCCGCGCCGCCGGATAGCTGGGTGAGGGCAATGTAGCTGATGACGAGGCCGCCGAGCACCAGTAGCGACACCTGGACGATATCCGTCAGGGCCACCGCTTTCAAGCCGCCGTAGAGTGCGTACGCGCCGCCGAATACCCCCAGTGCCAGCACCGCGGTTTGGACGTCGACCCCGGTCACCGTATGAACTGCGGTCGCTCCCAACCACAGTATGGCGGTCAGATTGACGAACACATAAACGCCCAGCCAGAAGATCGCCATGACGGTGCGCACGCTGTGGTTGAAGCGTCGCTCCAAGAATTCCGGCATGGTATAAATGCCGTTCTTGAGAAAGATCGGCAGAAAGTACTTGCCGACGATAATGAGCGTGAACGCCGCCATCCATTCGTAGGAGGCAATCGCCAGGCCGATGACATAGCCCGAACCGGACATTCCGATGATCTGCTCGGCCGAGATATTCGCGGCGATCAGCGACGTGCCAATGGCCCACCATGGAAGCGTGCGGCCGGCGAGAAAATAATCCTGTGCGTTTTTTTGATGTTCGCCCTTTTCGCGCGACACCCATTGCGCAAGGGCGAAGATCGAGACGGCATAAATACCGATGATCGCGATATCGAGAGCGGGGAGTTGCACGATCGCCTCTTATTGGTTGTTGATTCGTAGGTCTGGCTATCGTGGGTCGAACGGGCGGCGTGCTTCTCGTAAGGTTTGCACCAGATGGCTCGCTCGCTGTCCGATATCCGCGAGCGTGTAGTCGGGACGGAAAATCTCGGACCCGAAGCCGAAGCCGGCTGCGCCTGCGCTAAGCCAGCGCGCGATGTCCTGAGCCCCGATGCCGCCCACCGGGAAGACTCCGACATTCTTCGGCAGCACGGCGCGCAGCGCTTCCAAATGGCGGGGGCCGTAGGTTACCGCCGGAAACAGCTTGATGTCCCTTGCACCGGCGCCTATTGCCTGGAAGGCCTCCGTGGCCGTCGCAATGCCCGGCATCGCTTGCATGCCCAGCTGCAAAGCGCAACGAATGACGTCGGGATTGCAATTCGGCGTTACGATGAGGCGCCCGCCGGCCGCGTGCGTGCTGCGTACGTCGTCGACATTCAACACCGTGCCGGCGCCGATGAGCCAGTCGGTTCTGCCGCATTCCGCGAGTCGGGCGATGCTGGTGAACGGATCGGGCGAATTGAGAGGCACTTCGATTTTGCGAATGCCGGCCTCGTACAGTGCATTGGCCACCGCGACCACTCGGTCGGGCGTGACTCCGCGCAGTATGGCGACGAGCGCCGTCTCGCCGGGCGTGCCGTCAGCTTGCATGCGCCACAACCTGCCCGGACACGCGTCGATGCACCTGAGCGAGTCCGGCGAGCGCTGCCGCTGCGCCGTCCACCGCGTAGGCGCCGTAGCCATGGCGGCCCAAGGCGGCACCGTAACGCTGCGTCAGTTCGGATGCGCCGATCACGTACACCGATCGGGAAGTGAGAGAACCCGCGAGCGTAGCGAGCGCGCCGTGCACGTCGCTCGCGACCAGCAGCCCGGACAGATACGCGGTGGCCGATTGAACCGTGAACTCGCCGCTCAGCTGGCGGCTTCGGCACTCGAACAGTCGATGCAGCAGCTGACCCTGAGGAAATTCGTCGAAGCGCGCCAGGCCTTGCGCGAAGGCGTCCGAATCCATGGGTGACTCCGCGCGGGCCTGCTGGCGCAGCAGCACGCTGTGATCGCGCAGCAGAGCGAACAATTCACCGGTCGGCGCCGTGAAGAATTCGCGCACCGCTCCATCCTGCAGCACCACCCACTTGGTGTGGGTTCCGGGAAGACATAGCAGCCGGCGTCCCTGGCGCAGCGATTCCATAAGGTTCAACGCGCCGAGGATCTGGGTTTCCTCGCCGCGCAGAAAATCGGGTGCGTTGAAGCGGTTGCGGCACGAAAGCCCGGGAACGATGTGCACGGTGCCGCCGCACAGCGCGACGCAGGCATCCGCGATCTGTTCCGGCAGCGCCGGACAGGCGGCGTACGGCGCCTCGGTCCAACCGATGTTGGACCCCACCATGCCGCATAGAACCACCGGCAGCGCGGCGTGCGATGCCCGCCACGGCGCCACCAGGGACTCGAGAACATCGGCGAAGCGGCCGCTGCAGTCGGCCGCGCCCGGACCGGTGCGGCTGTCGAGCGCAACACCCTGTGAATCGCACAGAAAAAGACGCAGGTTGCTGGTGCCCCAGTCGCCGGCGACGAATTCCGCATTGCCCATCAGTGTGATTCCCGGTCAACGATGCTGCCGCTGGATCCGGTTAGAAAGTCGAGGTCGCAGCCCTTATCGGCCTGCAGCACGTGTTCCACGTAGAGACGATAGTAGCCGCGAGAATACTTCGGCGGCGGTTGGTGCTGCTTCCAAGCTGCGGCGCGCGCGGCCAGTACCTCGGGCGAGACCAGCAGCTCGAGTCGGCGATTCGGTCCATCGAATAGAATCTCATCGCCGTCCTGCACCAGGGCGAGCGGCCCGCCGGCATCGGCCTCCGGTGCCACATGCAGCACCACGGTGCCGAAGGCAGTTCCGCTCATCCGCGCATCGGAAATTCGCAGCATGTCCTGCACGCCGCGTTCGAGCAGCTTGCGTGGCAGCGGCATGTTGCCCACCTCGGGCATGCCCGGATAACCCTTCGGGCCGCAGCCCTTGAGCACCAGCACCGAATTCGCATCGACGTCGAGGCCAGGGTCATCGATACGCGCGCGCAAATCCTCGATGGACTCGAACACCACGGCCGGACCGCGGTGGCTAAAGAGCGCCGGACTGGCCGCGCTCGGCTTGAGCACTGCCCCTAAGGGACAGAGATTCCCCTGGAGTACCCAAATTCCGGACACCGGGTTCGCGGGCTCGGCCAGAGTATGGATCACCTCGCGGTTGTAGCACTCGGCGTCTGCGAAACTGTCGCCGATAGTCTGGCCCCAAGCGGTGGCGGCGTCCCGATGCAGAAGTGGCGCCAGCTCTTTCATGACCGCCGGCAAGCCGCCGGCATAGTGAAGATCTTCCATCAGAAACCGCCCCGAGGGCTGCAAGTCGACCAACAGCGGGACGTCCACCGACAGCCGGTCGAAGTCCGCGAGTTCCAACGGCACGCCCAGTCGGCCGGCAATGGCGAGCAAGTGCAGTACCGCATTGGTGGAGCCGCCGATCGCGGCCAGAATGCGCACGGCGTTCTCGAACGCGGGGCGGGTCAGCACGGTGGATAACCGGACGTCCTCGTGAGCCATACGCACGATCAGGCGGCCGGTTTCGTGTGCGATTCGGCGTCGCCGCGCGTCAACCGCAGGGGCCGTCGCATTGAAGGGCAGGGCGACGCCCATCCCTTCCATCAGGCAGGCCATGGTGGATGCGCTGCCCATGGTCATACAGGTGCCGGGTGTCCGTGACATGCCCGACTCCGCGTTCATGAACTCGTCGAGCGACATCTTGCCGGCCCGCACGGCCTCGCTGAATTTCCACACATCGGTGCCGGAACCGATATCGCGGCCGCGGAACTTGCCGTTGAGCATGGGGCCACTCGACACCACCAGCGTGGGCAAATCCACGCTGGCCGCGCCCATTACCTGGCCGGGCGTGGTCTTGTCGCAGCCGCCCAGCAGAACCACCGCATCGATGGGATTGCCGCGAAGGGATTCCTCGACTTCCATGGCCAGCAAATTACGGAACAACATGGCCGTGGGGCGCATTTGTGTTTCGCCCAGCGACATGGCAGGGAATTCGACCGGCAGGCCACCGGCTTCCCACACGCCGCGCTTGACGTGCTCGGCAATGTCACGCAGGCCGGCATTGCAGGGCGTGAGTTCGGACCAGGTATTGCAGATTCCAATCACCGGCCGGCCGTCGAATACATCCGACGGGAAGCCCTGACTCTTCATCCAGCTCCGATGAATGAATCCGTCCTTGTCTTTGGGACCGTAGCTCTTGCTACTTCGCAGCGGCTTTTTGTCTGTCGTCATGGCACCAATAGTCGTCCGCGAAGTTCCGGGGTCCGTCACTCGGGTCCCTATTTTATATTATCAATATACCATTGAGGCGCGCCTCTGAGGGAAGCGTATTCACCCATGTGTGCGGCAAAATAAAGGCTCTCTTGACCGTCACACGGCGGTTATTATAATATTAATGCGATTTAATTGATACCGAAGATTCAATCGACACGAATGTGAAGGGACATTACGAATGTGAGGGGACATTCGCGATGTGTCCGGTGCGCCGACACTCATTTTAATATCGCGCCCGATGCTGCGACCAAACTCTCATGCTTCGAGCCAGTCACTGTTGCGAGCCACCCGATGTTGCGAGCCGATTCCATGCTGCGAATAGATGATCTAAAGGAGACGTCGGTATTGGTCACGGGCGCGAGCAGCGGGATCGGTGCGGCGGTCAGCCGCGCGTTCGCGCGCCAAGGGGCCCGAGTCGCCGTGCATTGGAACTCGAACGCGGCAGCCGCCGACGGGGTGGTTCAGGATATTCGCGAGGCGGGCGGCACGGCGGTGAGCATTCACGGCGATCTATCCAGCAGCGGCGTACCCGGGCGTGTGGTGGAAGAGGCGGCCAGTGCCCTCGGCGGTCTCGACGTTCTCATCAACAACGCGGGTTCCCTCATCAGCCGGCGGCCGATTCTCGAAGCGGATGACGCCTGGGTGGATTCGGTTTTCAACCTCAACGCGAGAGCGGTGATCGGCACGTCTCAGGCGGCCGTTCCTCATATGGACGAGCGCGGGGGCGGTGTGATCATCAACGTGGGATCCATCGCCGGTTTGGATGGCGGCGGCCCCGGTACCGGTGTGTACGGGTCGGCGAAGGCGTTCGTCCACAACCTGACGCGCCATCTTGCCCGGGAACTCGCGGCGCGAAACATCCGCGTCAACACCGTGTCTCCCGGCGTGGTCGATACGCCATTCCACTCGGCAACGCCGCCCGAGCGCATGGAAGCCATGCGCAAGTCGGTGTATCTCGGCAGGGTGGGTACTCCGGAGGATTGCGTCGGAGCCTTTCTGTTCCTGGCGTCGCGGCAGCTCAGCGGCTATATCACGGGTCAGAATATTCATGTGAACGGCGGACAGGTCATGCCATGAGGGTATGGAGGCTGGTCGCAAACGGTTCGCTCGCGCGCGTTTTGGCCGCGGCCGGGCTCGGAGTCCTGTTGGCATCCCCAGCCACCGGCTCGAGCCGCGTGGATCTCGATCGGGATTGGCAATTTCGCGCGGACCCCGAGGGGACCGGCGAGGTGTCCGGCTGGAACTCAGCCGTTCCCTCCGACACGGAATCGATCAACGTTCCCCACACCTGGAATATCGGCAGGCTGCACGACTATCTCGGCGTTGCGTGGTATTTCCGCCGCTTTGAAATGCCGCCGCATTCTGCGGATACTCAGTTCGAAATGCACCTGGGGGCAACGTTCTACAACGCCCGCGTCTGGCTGAATGGCGTGGAGCTGGGTAGTCACGAGGGCGGTTTCACCGCCTACTCCTTCGATGTCACACCGCACCTGCGCGATGTCAACGTGCTCACCGTGCGCATCGACAACCGGCCCGGCATCGCCACCATTCCGGGGTTTGGCGAGCGCGGGGACCCCCAGGCGCGATATGACTGGTGGACCTACGGGGGCATCGTGCGCGACGTGTGGCTGACCGCGAGCGGCCCGGCTTGGGTGCGCCGCCAGAGCATCCGCACGTCGCAAAGCGCCGCCGGCGCGGTGATCCACGATCGCATTTTTCTCGAGAGCGCGCTTGCACACCGTACACCGGTGACGGTACGCATCACGGCATTGGATTCGGACAATCGCGTGGCGGCGACGGATACGCGAACCATCTCCCTCGACTCGGGCGCCACGGACATGACGGCATCGCTCGAGCTTGCGCATCCCAAGCTGTGGAGCATCGATCATCCGAACCTGTACCGCATGGTCGTCGAGCTTTCGGACCGAACCCACGAGCGACTGGACGAGAGCAGCGACACGTTTGGAGTGCGCACCGTCGAGATTCGCGATCGTCACCTGCTCATCAACGGGGAGCGAGTTCGGCTGACGGGGTTGGCTCGCCACGAAGATTCACCCTGGGAAGGGCTCGCGGAAACGCCGGGTACGATGCGGCGCGACTATGATGACATGCAGGCGCTGCACGCCACGCTGACGCGTCCGGTTCACTATCCTCAACATCCCTTCGTGCTCGACTACGCCGATCGGCATGGCATTCTGCTCATTCCCGAAATTCCGGTGTGGCAATTCAGCGAGGCGCAGCTGTCGGATCCGCGAGTGGTCGCGCTTGCCCAACGACAGATGCGGGAAATGATCGAGGAAGCCGGCAACCATCCGAGCATTTTCGCCTGGAGTGTCGCGAACGAAAGCGCCATGGGCACACCCGGGGGCATCGCCTATTTTCGCGCCATGCGCGCCATGATCCGCAGCATCGATTCCGACCGCTTCGTCAGTTTCACCGATGACAAGCTTCCGAAGCTCGAGCGAGCGGAACAGTCGGCCGCCAACGATGCGGATTTCATCATGATGAACCAGTATTTTGGGTCATGGCATGGACCGGCCTCAGCCCTCGTCCCCGCCCTCGACACGGTGGATCGCCTGTTTCCCCATAAGATGGTCATCATTTCCGAAATGGGCTTCGCCGGGATTTTCGCGAAAGATCCGGCGGAAGCCGATAGGGCTCGCATCAAAACCATGCAGGAGCAGATGCCGCTGCTCGCCGCACGCGACTGGATCGCCGGAGCCATCCTATGGTGCTACCAGGACTACAAGTCGCCCCGCAATCTCTGGCCGGGCGAGACGGAGGGCTACGTCGAGCACGGTGTCGTCGATGAGGCGCGCCAGCGCAAGCCCTCCTACGAGGTATGGAAGCGACTGACCCGCCCGGCAAAGATCACGGCGCAATGGATCGGCGCCAAGGACAAGGGGATCGGCGCCAAGGATCAGGCTCCCACGGCGTTCGCCTTGGTGGCAACACCCAATTCCGAGCACGATCTGCCGTTTCTTCCTCTGCGCGATTACCGGCTCATCTGGATGCTTCGCGACGAGAATGGCAAATCCCTCGGCAGTGGCGAGCGCCGCCTCGCAGAATGGACCGACGCGGTATCGATTACCGGGAAATTACCGCCGCATGAGAAGGGGCAGGCATTTCGGCTGAGCGTAACGCTGCAGGGTCCCACCGGCTCGGTGGCCGCGGATGAGGTTCTCGAATGGTCGGCACACGATGCGCTGCAGGCGGGAGTTCTCGACCGGCGCTTGGAACTACGTGCAGACAAAGACGCCGGAATCCCAGCGCGCGGATTGGGGGCGGCCAAGTAAGGGAGTAGCCAAAGTAAGGGGGGACATCATGCTGAGTTCATCACGTCATCTCGGCGCCGCGATTCCTGCCGTAGTCATCGCGATGATCTGCGGTCTCAACGGCGCGGTCCATGCGCAGAATGCGCCCGGTACCCATCAGGACAACGGGGGCCTGAACGGATCTCTGTCGCGTGAGGACTTGGAAAAGCTCGGCGGCGATCACAAGCAAGACCCGAGCGGCGACAGTCGTCGAGATTCCGCGCAGGCGCGCGCGACGGCCAAGTCGCGGAGCGAGGAGTTGGTCAAAGCCCTGCAGCTTTCCTGCGAGGTGAGCGACGCCCAATTGGTCGTCGCCGGCACCCGCCGGGCCGCTTCGGGACGGAAAGAGGTTGAGACGCGTGTGTATGAAGTCGCCTGCGGCGGTGGCATGGGCTATCTCCTCGAAACGCAAGGAGGTGAAAAGCCCATGGGCATTTCCTGCCTGAGTGCTGAGGAAGCGCGCGCCGTCGATGCGGCCAAGGGCAGGGAGCCCGGCTTCTTCTGCAAGCTTCCCGGGAACAAGGACGTGTATGCGACGGTGGCGTCGCTGATAGCCGCAGGCGCCGGCACGCCCTGCGCGGTGACCACTCTTCAACTGTTCGGTCGCAGTGAATCGACTCAGTCGGAATATTCCGAGGTTGCGTGCAAGGACGGCAAGGGCTTCTTGCTGCGAACCCCACAGCCGGGCTCGCAAGCAAAAACCACCGTGACCAGCTGCGCCGACGCCGCCAAGCAAGGCATCAAGTGCCGCTTGACCGACGCCGGACCGATCGAGACTCCAGTGACTTTGGATACCTTCAAAGACGCACTCGCGCAGCATGGCGTGTCGTGCAAAATTGAACAGATCCGCATGATCGGGCAGGAGGATCACCTCAAACGCTATGTGGTCGAGTACCGGTGTGCGGATCAACCGGCCGGGATGGTCGCATTCATTCCGCTCGAGGCTAATACCAATCCCTATGAGTCCTTGGATTGCGCTGCCGCGGTAGCGCGCGATCTCAAGTGTCTATTGACGTCGGCGAAGTAACCGGATCGATTCCACCGCAGCGCCTTTCGCATCGTCACTCGCGTTGTCACCGGAATTCGGGGTCACCGTGAGCTGCAGTCTTTCGACATTTTCCGGATGAATGCGGTCACCGGGGAGACCTCGGCGCAACGGACTCTCGCGCCAGTAGTTCCAAAGCCCCGGATAAGGCGTGGGAATATGGATGCTGCGCGATAGCACCAAGTTCGCGAGCGGAACCGTGACGGTCGACCAGGCGCCGGCTGCGATCACGGATGCGCTCCACGCCGAGCCATCCTGCTCGATCAGGGTTACTTGAAGGGTCTTTCGCGCGCCGCCCTGCGCCTGTAGTTTGATGTCGAGAGAATCGGCCTGCGCCGCATCGGTTTTGCGCGCGGCGACAATATCGCCGATATAGAGCACGGCGGCATAGCGCTCAGGCGTGTCTTTGCCCAAATCCGGCAGGCCCAAGCTGAGCGCGGATTCATCGGCGCTCTCGCCGGGCACGATGTGGAAAAAAGGCGTTCGATACTGTTCGCCCGGCCGCACGAATAACAGTTGGGCGTAGTCTTGTTTGGGATCTAACAGCCGCATCGGCATGCCCGGCGTTACCCGAAATGACCAGAGCGCGTCGGTGTGGAATGGCCAGTCGCCGGGTTGCAGAGCTACTGCGCCGGGAAATGTCACTATGCGGTCACCCGTCTTGGCGCTCACCGCGTACTCGTACAGTCCCGGCGAGACGAGGCCCGGTGCCAGTACGGCCGCATAGTCGTTGCCACGCGACCGATTCATGACAATCGCCTTCCCGAAGGACCGCGTTCCCGCGGCCCGTACCCACAAATTGACTTCATCCGGCAGCACGGTGTCGGCAACGCGCGCACGGATTTCGATCGGACCCGCGTCTGTATATTCCTTGGGAGCGAGAGATTGAATGAAGTCCGGATACGAGACGCGCTCATTCACGTGATACTCGTCGAAGCCGACGCGGGCGATGCGTGACGGCAGGGCGGAGCGATGTATCCGCTCGCTGGAGCTGAGAAGCCAGACGCCGGGTTCGACGGTGAACCGGGCATTCGCGGCCCTGTGCACCACCGCCCCGGATACGGCGGCCGATTTGTCCGCAGCGACGTTGATGGGGGTCACGAAGAATTCCTTGCCCAGATCCGGCAGGTGAAGCCCCATGGGCCAGGAGCGATACAGCAGCCGCGATACGACTTTGTCCGGCTGCGGCTGTTCGAAGGGGTCCTGGACCAATACTTCATCCGGATAGACTTCCAGGCGCCACACGCCGTCTCGCACCTTATCCAGAAAATACGCGCCCGTGCCTTCGTAGTCGACGATGGGTGAGGATCCAAATCCGACGATGCGCCGCAGCGCCTTGAAATTGCGCGGTGGGGTCTTGGTCGTGCCGGCATTCATGAACGCATCGGCGGCATTGAGTTCGCTCAAATCCTCTGCGTAGCTGACGCGAAAATCGCCGAACCGAAGATTGTCGGGATAACGCCCGTAGGATTGCATTCGGGGGAGCCGCCTCATCGCTTCGGCGGCGATGACCGCACTCACCGCTTTTTTCGGCGTGTGCACGAGATTGAGGAAATGGGTCTGCCAGCCGAGATTGAAGGGCGCGGTTCGCAGCATGTCGTAGGCGAACATGGTCGCGGACTGCGCGCCCACCGATCGGAAAGTACGCGCCATCGCCGGATAGAGGTAGCCGGAGAGGAGATCCGCTTGATCGAATTCGTACACGATGCGTGGTTTGCCGTGCAACTCCGGGCGCAACATGTCCGGATACGCATCGACCGCCTGCAAAAAGTTTCCTCGGAGGGCATGCCCCGCTCCCAGGCTGGTCGGGTACCAGCCGAAGCTTACGCCGTCGATCTTGGATTGCTCGATGGCGGGAGCGATCGCGAAATCTTGGGATACATTGAAAAAAGTTATCTGCTTGCTTCCCGTGTTACGCACGGCACTGACCAGCGCATTGATATAGTTGACCGAGCCCGCCGGATCTTCGGGATGATGGACGGGCTCGTTGATCACCTCGATAAATAAAATCGCCGGCTCGTCCTTGATCGCGACGCCCGTGTAGCGATTGACGTGATTCAGCAACTGCCCGATGTAGTTGGTCTGCGCGGCGATCGACAGGGGGTTGGTACCCATTTCCGGTCTTTCGAAGTACCGGGAGAAGCCGATATTCTGGGACGGCTGGTCCATTTGATCTGCGAACGCCGGGTTATAGGTGTGAATCGGTGTCAATAGTATGTAGATGCCGCGCTCACGCGCTTTGGCGACGAGGTAATCGAGCAGGTCGACATGCTCGTTGACGACGAGATTGCCCGCCTTGTCGGCGTTTTCCCAATCGCCCCAGGAGCACAGGCGCAGGGCGGTCCAGCCCATCCGCGCGAACTGTGCCATATCCTCGTCGATCATGGCCTTGCGGTCGTTCGAGACCAGCCCTGCCATGCGGTAGTCGGACCCGGACATGATGCAATAGTTGGCCCCGTACAGCGCCACCTCTTTGTTGGAACCACGCCAGCGCACCACACCGGTCTTGTCCAGGTAGGCTGCGTGGACTGCCGGCCCGCTATCCGGCTGCTGTGCCGCGGCCGGTTGCCATAGAGCGGGAAGGGCTGACAGTAAGCAAGCGACAAGCATCATGAATCGCACAGTGGATTTCCCGATCCTCGAGTGAGGTCTGCGTGAAGTATCGGATTCATGCGCACACACGCAAAAAAGATAAACGATCGCTGCCGAAAAGGAATTGGCGGGATCGTATGCAACGACCCCGCCAATTGTCCCGGGGGAGGGACTGAGAACTTTAGAACTTGACTCCGACATCGAACAAATACGATCGGCCGTACACCTGGTAGCCGCCGTCGTTGGCTAGATTTTGAGGATTGTTGTCGGTTGTGAAACGAGCCCGTTCATTGGTGAGGTTGTGTCCCTGCAAGCGAACGGTATATTGCTTCGCAATGGTGTAGGCGACGCTGGCATCGAGGGTGGTTTCAGGCGCTAGCATTTTCAGCGTGGTCCCGACCCAGGTGGGTGCCACCGTAAATGCCGTGTGGTTCTTCAGCGCAACGCGCGACTCGAAGCCGGCCTTGTTGTAGAACAAGTCGAGTTCCGAGGTGGCTCGGGCGAAGCCGACCATGGGGTAGGGGTTGCCCACCGGCGCAGCCTCGTGGATATTCGATTCCACCTGGGCGTGGTTGGCATAGATGCCGAAGTCCTGCAGAAAACCCGGCAGGAAGAAAAACCGCGATTGCAGCGTGACTTCCACGCCGGCGATTTCGCCGCCCCGGGTGTTGTTCTCCGACGTGATGGTGTACGGCTTGCCGCCAATGGTTTCCGTTGACTGGCCCGCGCCAATGTAGGTCTTGACGTCCTTGTAGTAGGGCGCGATAGCCAGCATCGACTCTTCGTGGAAGTACCATTCATACGAGAAATCGATCATATCGGCCTTGAAGGGGTCGAGTCGCGGATTTCCACCGCCGCCAGTCGCCGGTCCCGATGCGGCTAGGGTGTAACCCGTGGTCAACGAGTCGAGTGGCGGCCGCGAGATGGCGATGGAAGCGCCGAATCGCAGCAGCTGATTATCCGTCAGGTGCAATACCGCATTGAGGCTGGGAAGCGCATCGGTGTAGTCGTTGCCAATGGAGACCGGCGAGAAGGTCACGCTGCCGTCGAAAGACTGGTATCCCGAGCTTTGCGTTTTGGTGTGAACGACTCGCACGCCCACGTCGCCGCTCAACGGCAGGTCGCCCACGGATGTCTTGAGATCCAATCGGACATAGCCCTCATAGGATTTCTCGGTAACTTTGGTTCGCAGCAACGGCATGTCGGAGCCGGCCGGTGCCGCAGAGTTGGGGTATACCAGAGGAAACAGGCTGTCGAAATTGGCGTAGACCAGGGGCGGCGCGGTGAATGAGGGTGCGGTGAACGATGACAACCCGGCGTTCGCCAGCGATACCGCGCCGGTTGCTGCCGGGCAGGATTGCGAACCCTGGTCGCCGGCTATCGCGAATATGCTGGATCCGGTCCCGGGACACAGGTTCCACTGATTCTCATGGTGAGTCTTGTCGCGGTCCGACCAGCGCGCACCAAATTTCACGGCGGAAATCAGCGGACTGTCGATGGCACGCGTGAAGTCCAGCGCAAACGCCGACAGCAGATCCCGCGTAACCTCCGGACCGGTGCTGATGCCGTTGCGCTGGCCCACCGCCTGCAGCGTGGGATCGGCTGGATTGAAACCCGGCGTGGCGGCATACGGCACTTGGCCGTTCGTGACGTTGTACACCAGGCTGGGCGGGTACAGGTCGTTCAGATAGATGGCCTGCCATTGATTGTGGCGCGAGGCATCCGAATGGGAAAGGTCCACTTGGGCGTCCCAATCTCCGTTTTTCCACTCGGCATTCAGGCCGGTGACGAGCAGATTGTGTTTCTCGTCGTACCGCGCAATCTCATTCTCGTAGTTCGGATAGGCGTTATTGAGATCGGCGGCCGTCACCGTCCCGTTGACGATCTGGTAGGAACTACCCGCGCCGTTATAGGCGCCGGAATTTCCGTTTGCCCAGTTGCCGGTAATGTTATTGCCATACCAGGCCTGAAACTGGTTTTCCTTGATTTCGTACTGCGACCACAGGGCGTCGGCCTTGACAGTCAGGTTATCGCCGACGCGCCAGCCGAGACCGCCCGCCACCGCGTAACGATCCTGAGTGACTTCTTTGACTTCGGTGTTGAGGCCCCAGGTGGTGTTGTCCGGGACGCCGTCGCCGTTCAGGTCGCCGGGATTGCCGGTGGCCTTGGTGTTCCAGCCCCAAGTGCGAAAGTCGGGGAAACCGTTTTTCTCGCGTTGTACGCTGCCGGCGATGGACACGGCGAAGTCGTCATTGATGTGTTTGATGTAGCCGCCGCTGCCGCGGTAGCCGAGCGGATTGTAGCCCGGCATATCCTTGCCCTCGTCGTTGTAGGTTGGTCCAGCGCGCATGCTGAATTCCGGCCCTTTGTAATCGAGAGGGGAGAGGGTACGGATATCGACGGTGGCCGCGATGCCACCGGGCACCAGCGAGGCATCTTGGGCCTTGTAAACCTGCGCGCCCGACAACACTTCGGAGGGATAGATTTCCCAACGCAGATCTTGCGAAGGTTCTGAGGAGGCCACTTCGCGACCGTTCACCAGACCTAGCACCAAGCGCGGCCCCAAGCCGCGGACGGACGCCTGACTGGCGTTGCCACGATCACGCGTGGTGTTGACGCCGGGGAGACGATTGAGCTCTTCGGCAATGGTCACATCGGGGAGCTGACCGATCTCCGCCGTCGAGATATTGTCACCGATCAGGTTGGAATTCTGCTTGACGGCGATCGAGTCTTTCATCGCCTGGCGCACGCCGGTGACCACGATTTCTGACAGATCGCTGTCTGACGGCGCGGCGGTATCCGCGTATGCCTGTGCGCCGAACGACGTAAATATGACCAACGCGCCGGTTCTCAAAACAGGCTGTTTATTTTTCAATTTCACGGACACTCCCCTTTTATTTGCCTTTATTCGAGCTGGTCGCTCTGTTTCTAAATCGCGCCGAATCGCCGTATGGGTATATTATACGATAAATAGGATGATACCTGTCAATGGTGTGTAATCAGGGAGTCGCGCGGGGGCAAAAGAGAACCGTGAAACGGTGGCGGATGCGGCGTGGCGCTCGGGCGAGGCGCAAGTCGCGCGGCCATCGATGGCCGATAACCGCATTCGAGCCATCGCGATCGTGGGCGGCGGCACGGCCGGATGGATGGTTGCCGCCACGCTCAAGCATGTATTGAAAAACGGCTACAGCAAAATCACCGTCATCGAATCTCCCGACATCGGTACGGTGGGCGTCGGTGAAGCCACATTCCTACGATTCGGAGTTTCATACGCTGCTCGGCATCAACCAAGACGATGTCATTCGCAAGACGCAGGCCACCTGAACTTTGATGCGAGTTTTTACGCGCAGTACTTGCGCGGTTACGCGCTGGCGCGAGGCGTGATGCGGATGGAACGCAAGGTCGTGAACGTGGAATTGCGCAGCGAGCACTTGTCATGCGCTTCGCGCAACTTTCAACGGGGTCGAAACGACCCCGAACTTTAAAGGGCGGGGTCGCCTCGACCCCGTAGATTCGCGCGTAGCGCCTGGCTTTCCGCTCCCCCGCTGCGCAGCGAGCACTATCGGACGGGGTCGCCGCGGCCCCGTAGATTCGCGCGTAGCGCCTGGCTTTCTGCTCCCCCGCTCGCGCAGCGAGCACTATCGGACGGGGTCGCCTCGACCCCGTAGATTCGCGCGTAGCGCCTAATAAGTCCTGCCGTTCTTGATCTGCGCCGCGGACTTATCTTGCGCCGCGGCCTCGGCCGCAGTCGGCTTGTCGAGCCTGGCCACTTTCTCGCCGTCAAAATACACGGTAACCCGGCGCGAATCGACGTGGCGCGTGCGCCCTTTCTTCAGGTAATAAATGTAGTCCCAACGTTCCTTGTTGAAACTGTCCGAGACCATGGGGGTTCCGAGCAGGTAGCGTACCTGGCTACGGGTCATGCCGGCCTTGACTTGTTCGACCGCCGCTTGATCGAGGAAATTGCCCTGTTGAATGTTGATGCGGTAGACGCAGCCCGACGCCACCAAGCCGATGGCCGAACCCAGCAACAAACCTTGGAATATTTTCATCAATGTGGTGCGCTACCGTTAAATGATTGATAATCGGCACCCATCATACCGGGTTGCACAGCATGACGCAGCGCCTCAAACCAACGCCCACCAACGAAAGCAATGACCTGCGCAACGCGGGCCTGAAAGTGACGCTGCCGCGTTTGAAAATCCTCGACATTCTCGCGGATGGCTCCGCCCGCCATATGAGCGCAGAGGACATTTACAAAAAGCTGCTGGTGTCCAACGAAGATATTGGGCTTGCCACGGTGTATCGGGTTCTGACCCAGTTCGAAGCCGCCGGCCTCGTCACGCGTCACCATTTCGAGGGCGGAATGGCGGTGTTCGAACTGAATCAAGGCGCTCACCACGATCATATCGTGTGTGTGGACTGCGGCCGCGTGGAAGAGTTCATGGACGGTGGTATCGAAGAGCGGCAACACGCGGTGGCGAAGCGCTTGGGATTCGAGATCAGCGACCACGCGCTCATTCTGTACGGCCATTGCCGAAAGCCCAATTGTCCCCACCAAAAACGTACGAAATAGAACGGTCGGCGCACGATTGCATGATGTCGCCAAGGCTGTCGCCCGGGGCGGCAGCCAAGTGCCAGATGGATTGTCGCCGCTGCTAGGAGTTCTCTACGTTTCTATGGAGTGCGGCTAGGGCTAGGGCGGCGATTTGGCGTGGGGCCAGGGCGATCTGCCAGGGCTAGGGCGAAGCTTTTGCGCGTTTCTTTCTCGACGCGGATGCCGGGACCGTGTTCGGCAATGTTGCGGCGCCCGCCGCTACGCCCAACATTTCGCGAGCGTGGGCGCGCGCCTGGTCGGTGACGTCGATTCCGCCCAGCATGCGCGCGATCTCGTCGACTCGGTCGGCGGAGTCCAGCGTCTTGACCGCCGTACGCGTGACCTTGCCGTCGGTTTGCTTGACGACTCGGAACTGGGTGTGGGCTTGGGCGGCTACCTGGGCAAGATGAGTGACGCAAAGTACCTGTGAGCTGCGCCCGAGTTCGCGCAATTCCTGGCCGACGATCTGCGCGATGCCGCCGCCAATGCCCGAATCCACTTCGTCGAACACCATGCATAAGGACGACGCTGTGGAGGCTGCCGCGACCTGGACGGCCAGGCTGATGCGCGACAGCTCGCCGCCGGATGCCACTTTCGCGAGACTCTTCAAGGGCTGGCCCGGATTGGCACTGACCTGGAATTCGATGTCGTCGCTGCCGTTCGGGCCGAATTCGACCCCATTCGGCTGGATGCTGACGGCAAACCGGCCGCCTGCCATTCCCAGGGTTTGCATCAGGCCCGTGACCTGCTTACTCAACGCGTCGGACGCCCGCTGCCGCGCGGTCGTCAGGCGCTCCGCCGCGCTGCGGTAGTCGCCAGCCAGGACGGCGAGCCGCCGCTCGAGTTCCGCCAGACTGAGTGCGGCGTTTTCGAGGGTACGCAATTCCTGTTCGGTGCGCAGGAGTTGGGCGGGCAGGTCCAGTACCGTTTGGCGATGCTTGCGCGCCAATGCTTCGAGCGCCGCGGCGTGCCGCTCGATTTCCTCTTGTCGCCCCGGGTCTACGTCCAGCTTGTCGAGGTAGCGACGCAACAATTCGGCCGCCTCATGGGTGAGGATGGCCGCTTCCGCCAGCAGTTGAGTGGGCTGGGCGAGTTCTGGGTCGGTGCCGCCCGCCGTCCGCAGTGCGGCCGATGCCTTGGCCAGCATGTCATGAGCGCTGGCGGCATCGGCATCGTAAGCGGCGTCCAGCGCTGCCTGCGCCGCGGCACTCAGGCGGCCGCGCCCGGATATGCGCTTTTGCTCGACGAACAGCTCCTCGATGGCGGCAACCGTGGTGACCTCGGCTTTGAGTTCGGTCAGCTGGTAGCGCAACAGGTCGAGGCGCGATTCGCGGTTGTCGGCGGCGGCTTTGAGCGCATCGTAGTCGCGGCGGCATGCGCGAGCGGCGCTGGAGATCTCGGCCACCGCCAGCTCGAGGGCGGGCTCGTCCAGGTGCTCATCGAGCATGTCCCGCTGGGCCCCGCGCTTGACCAGATGTTGAAACTCCTGCTGGCCGTGGATTTCGATCAGGAACTCCGCAAACTCGCGCACCTGTTGTATGGGTACCAGCTGGCCGTTTATATACGCTCGCGACCGCCCGTCGACGCCGATCACGCGCCGCACGATGACCTCATCATCGTGCTCGATGGCCTGAGCGTCGAGCCAAGCCTTCGCGGCGGCAGGCAGGGCGGCAAAGCTCGCCGCAACTTCCGCACGTTCGGCGCCCTGACGTACGATATCGCCGCTCCCGCGGCCACCGGCGATGAGCAGCAGCGCATCGACGACGATGGACTTTCCAGCCCCCGTCTCGCCGGTCAGCGCCGTGAGGCCCGGCCCGAAATCCAGTTCCACCTCGTCCACGATGACGAGATCGCGCAATTGCAGATGCGTGAGCATGGGGCCTATTCGTCGTTCCCGTTGCCGTTCCCATTGCCGTAGCCGCCGCGGCCCCAGTGCAGTTTGGAGCGGAGCAGGCGGTAATAATCGTAGCCCGGCGGATGCAATAGCGTGATCTGGGCGTCGGCGCTATCGACGAACAGGGTATCGCCCTGTTCAAGATCCCCGATCGCAGAGCCGTCGCACGTCACCTGGGCGCGGGACCCGAGCCGATCCGCCATGCGCAGCTGTACGGTGCTGCCGGCACGAACCACGATGGGTCGATCGCTCAAGGTATGGGGGCAGATGGGCGCCAACACCCAGACGTCGAGGTTGGGCTCGACGATTGGGCCGCCGCATGACAGCGCATAGGCCGTCGAGCCGGTGGCCGTCGCGATGACGATGCCATCGCCGCTGTGTGAATTGACGAAGCGTCCATTGATGGACGTTTCGAAATCGATGGTTCGGCCGGTTTCCCACTTGTTGACCACCACGTCGTTCAGCGCCAGGGCGCGGATGGGGGCCGCGTCGCGACGCTCCAATCGTGCCGCCAGCAGGGAGCGTCTATCCTCCGTATACCGTCCGGCGAGCACCGTGTCGACGTCCTCGAGCATGGAGGTGGGGCTGACGTCCGTCAGAAATCCCAAGCGGCCTCGGTTGATGCCGAGTAGCGGCACCGCGTGGCCGGCGACGAGGCGCGCCGCATACAGCAGGGTGCCGTCACCGCCGATGGCCACGATCAGTTCGGCGCGGGTCGCGAAAGATTGCTCGGGACAAAACGCGACGCTGTCGGCCGGAAAGGCCAAGCCGACGCCCGGATCGACCAAGGCGCACATCCCGCGGGCATAAAAATGGGCCGCAAGGCTCAGCATGCATTCGGCGACACGCAGATCCTTGGTATTGCCGACCAGGGCTATGGACTTGAAAGAATGGGGCATAAGGCAGGCGTCCTTGTAGCACGTTCGCTGCGATTCAGGTTAGGGTCGAAACAGGCCCAAGGGCGCCGATTCCCAGGGACTTGACTTCGTTGGGATGCGCTAGGTAGCTTCAAACATGCTATATGGATCGTACTATGACAGAAGGTAGTGATGAGGGCCTCAACGAGCGGGCACAGCTGCTGCTCAAGGCGCTGATCGAGAATTATATTCGAGATGGCCAGCCCGTCGGGTCGCGCACGCTGTCGCGCGATTCGGGCTTGAGTTTGTCGTCGGCCACCATTCGCAATGTCATGGCCGATCTGGAAGACCTGGGATTCGTTGCATCCCCGCACACCTCGGCGGGGCGCATTCCCACCGATAAGGGCTACCGCTTCTTCGTCGACACGCTGTTGAAGCTGAAGCCGCTGCATCATGAGGAAATCGAGGAAATCGAGCGGCGCTTGGGCACCGACGCGCCCACCGGCCGGTCTCTGGTCCAGACCGTGTCTCAAATGCTGTCGAGCGTGACGCACATGGCCGGGCTGGTGACGTTGCCCAATCCCAACTACATCGCGCTCTCGCACATCGAATTCGTCTCTCTGTCGGAGAACCGCGCACTCGCCATCATGGTCATGGACAACCGTGAAGTGCAGAACCGGGTGGTGCAGCTCGATCGCCATTATTCATCCGAAGAGCTGCGTCGGGCCGCCAATTATCTGAACGAGGCGTTCGCGGGGTGTTCGCTGCCGGATGTCAGGGCCCAACTGGTGCGCCAGCTGCAGGAAACCCGGCAGCACATGAATCAGCTCATGCTCGATGCCATCCAGGTCGCGCAAAAGGTGTTCAACAGCAAGCCCGATGAGCGGGTGGAATATGTCATTGCCGGGGAGACCAATCTGATGGGTTTCGCCGAGCTTTCCAATGTCGACCGGCTGCGGCGCTTGTTCGAGGCGTTCAACGAAAAGCACGACATTTTGCAGCTTCTCGACAGTTGTCTGCGTGCCGATGGGATCCAAATCTTCATCGGTCAGGAGTCCGGCTACCGGATCCTGGACGATATCAGCGTGGTCACTGCCCCCTACATGTTGAATAACAAGGTGGTGGGCGTGCTCGGCATCATCGGACCGACGCGGATGGCCTACGAGCGGGTCATTCCCATCGTGGACGTGACCGCGAAACTGCTCGGCTCGGCCTTGAACGCGCGCAAATAGTCCCCAAGACGACCCCTTCGAGCGGGTTTACTCGCCTTACATCTTTCGAGGGCTTTGCAACGTGAACGAAATCAACCAGTCCCTGGGCGATTCGGCCTTAGGTATGGGCGCTGCAGCGCCGGATGCGGCTTTGGCCGCGGCGGAAGCCAAAGCACAAGAGAACTGGAATAGTTATCTCCGATCGGTGGCCGAATTGGAGAATTACCGCAAGCGCACCGAGCGCGAAATCGACAATGCCCGTAAATTCGCCATCGAGCGATTCGCGCAGGATCTGGTGACGGTGGGTGACGCGCTGGAGGCCGGCATCACCGCCGGAGCGGCAAACCCCGGTCCCGTATTGCTGGAGGGTGCCCAGGCCACGTTGCGGCAATTACAGCGTGCCTTCGAGAAGGCGGGCATCAAGATCATCGACCCTGCCGGGCAGCCCTTCGATCCGGCGTGGCATGAAGCCATGGTGGCACAGGAGAGCCCGGATCAGCCGCCCAACACGGTGTTGACGGTGGTCCAAAAGGGCTATTCCCTGAACGGCCGGTTGCTGCGCCCCGCGCGGGTGATCGTCAGCAAATCGCCGGGGGACGGCAATTGAAATCACAGGGATTTCCCCCAGGTAGCGGTACAGCATTCGAATTTCTAGAGGGTTTTCACTATGGGTAAAATGATAGGCATCGATCTTGGTACGACGAATTCATGCGTCGCCATCATGGAAGGCGGCAAGCCTAAGGTTATCGAGAACAGCGAAGGTGACCGGACGACGCCGTCGATCGTTGCCTTCACCAAGGACGGCGAGGTGTTGGTGGGACAATCCGCCAAGCGCCAGGCCGTCACCAACCCGGCGAACACCGTCGCCGCGGTGAAGCGCCTGATCGGCCGTAAATTCACCGATGACGTCGTCAAGAAGGACGTCAGCATGGTTTCCTACAAGATCGCCAAAGCCGACAACGGCGACGCCTGGGTGGAAGTGCAGGGCAAGAAAATGGCCCCACCGGAAGTGTCGGCGCGGGTTCTCATGAAAATGAAGAAGACCGCCGAGGACTATCTGGGCGAGCCGGTAACCGAAGCCGTCATCACCGTTCCGGCGTACTTCAATGACTCGCAGCGCCAGGCCACCAAGGATGCCGGCCGCATTGCCGGGCTCAACGTCAAGCGCATCATCAATGAACCGACTGCGGCGGCGTTGGCCTACGGTCTCGACAAGGACGGCGGCGATCGCAAGATCGCCGTATACGACTTGGGTGGCGGAACCTTCGACGTGTCGGTCATCGAGATCGCCGAAGTCGACGGCGAGCGCCAGTTCGAGGTGTTGTCCACCAATGGCGACACGTTCTTGGGCGGCGAGGACTTCGACTTGCGCGTCATCAACTACCTCGCGGACGAGTTCAAGAAGGAAAGCGGCATCGACGTGCGCAAGGATCCGCTGGCCATGCAGCGCCTGAAGGAGGCCGCTGAGAAGGCGAAGATCGAGCTGTCATCCAGTCAGCAGACCGAGATCAATCTGCCGTACATCACGGCGGACGCGGCGGGCCCGAAGCATCTCAACATGAAGCTGACCCGAGCCAAACTCGAGTCCTTGGTGGAAGACTTGGTGCAGCGGACCATCGAGCCCTGTCGGATTGCCTTGAAGGATGCCGGCCTGTCCATGAAGGACGTGGGCGAAGTCATTCTGGTCGGCGGTCAGACCCGCATGCCGCTGGTGCAAAAAGCGGTGAAGGACCTGTTCGGCCGAGAGCCGCGCAAGGATGTGAACCCCGATGAGGCGGTCGCCGTCGGTGCGGCCATCCAGGGCGGCGTGTTGTCGGGCGACGTCAAGGACGTGTTGCTGCTCGACGTGACGCCCCTGTCGCTGGGTATCGAAACCCTGGGCGGCATCATGACCAAGGTGATCGAGAAGAACACGACCATTCCGACCAAGGCGGCGCAGACCTTCTCGACCGCGGACGACAATCAGACCGGCGTGACCATTCACGTACTGCAGGGCGAGCGCGACCGTGCGACCGACAACAAATCGCTGGGCCGGTTCGACCTGACCGACATTCCGCCGGCGCCGCGGGGTCTGCCGCAAATCGAGGTCGCATTCGACATCGACGCCAACGGCATCTTGAATGTCTCGGCCAAGGACGTTAAAACCGGCAAGGAACAGCGCATCGTCATCAAGGCGTCGAGCGGATTGTCGGAGGGCGAGATCAAGCGCATGGTCGGCGATGCGGAAGCGCATGCCGAGGAAGACAAGAAATTCCGCGAGCTCGTGACCGCGCGCAACAAGGCGGATGCCACCGTGCACACCGTCGAGAAGGCGCTCAAGGATGTGGGTGACAAGGCGTCGGACGACGAGAAGAAGGCGGCCACGGAGTCGATCGAGGCGGTCAGAGCGGCCATGAGCGGCGATGATCGCGAAGAGATCGAGCGCAAGACTCAGGCGCTCGAGCAGGCATCCACCGCCCTCTTGCAGAAGATGTACGAGCAATCCGCGGCCAGCGCACCGGCCGATGGCGGCGGTTCTGCCGGCGAGTCCAAGAAGGACGACGTGCTCGATGCGGAATTCGAAGAGGTCAAGGAAAGCGACCGCAAGAAGGCCTGAAGGCGGTCAGAATGACATCGATGGTGTGAATGAACCGCCGGTATGCAAAAGTACCGGCGGTTTGTTTTTTATGGGTGTGAGTCCAAGGGTGTGCGATGGCGAAGCAGGATTTTTACAAGCTCCTCGACTTACCAAAAACCGCGACAGAGGCGGAGATCAAGAAGGCGTATCGTCGCCTGGCCATGAAGTATCACCCGGATCGCAATCCGGATGATCCGGCCGCCGAACACAAATTCAAGGAATGCAAGGAGGCGTACGAGATTCTGGCGGACACCCAGAAGCGCGCGGTTTACGACCAGTTCGGGCATGCGGGGCTCGAAGGCGGGCGCGGCGGCGGTTTCAGCGCCGGCGAAGCCTTCGGCGACATTTTCGGGGAAATGTTCGGCGACATCTTCTCGGGCGGCCAGCGCGGGCGGTCGCAGGTATTTCGCGGCGCGGATTTGCGCTACGAACTCGAACTCGACCTCGAGCAAGCCGTGTTCGGCACCGATACCGAAATCCAGATCCCCTCGCTGGCGGAGTGCAAAACCTGTAAGGGGTCGGGCGCAGCCAAAGGCTCCGCACCGAAGACCTGCGACACCTGCAATGGTCAGGGTCAGGTGCGCGTCCAGCAGTCCATTTTCACCATCCAGCAGCCCTGCCCGCGATGCAAGGGCCGCGGCAAGATCATCAGCAACCCCTGCGACACCTGCCTCGGCCAGGGCCGTGTGCGGCAGGAGAAGACGCTGCCGGTATCCGTACCCGCGGGCGTCGACACCGGTGATCGGATACGCTTGAACGGCGAGGGGGAAGCCGGCCGGAACGGCGGGCCCGCAGGGGACCTGTACGTGGAGATCCGGGTTCGCGAACATACCATCTTCGAGCGCGAAGGAAGCCACCTGTCCTGCGAGGTGCCCATTAGTTTCACTACCGCAGCCCTAGGCGGCACGGTGGAGGTGCCGACGCTCGATGGGGAGGTGGTTTTGAAAATCCCCGTCGAGACCCAATCCGGACGCGTGTTTCGCGTTCGGGAGAAGGGCGTGAGGCCGGTGCGCGGCGGAGCGGCGGGGGACCTGTTCTGTCGCGTGGTGATCGAGACGCCGGTCAGCCTGAGCGGAGAACAGAAGGAGCTGCTCAAGAAATTCGAGGCCTCG
>Ga0179596_10000102_pt1 | contig 74427 bp, 53 predicted proteins | sample CZODoug1_1_08_16_FD_155494 | JGI IMG/M metagenome (GOLD analysis project Ga0179596, IMG submission 155494) | Vadose zone soil fungal communities from Angelo Coast Range Reserve, California, USA - CZODoug1_1_08_16fungal (Illumina Assembly) | ecosystem: Environmental > Terrestrial > Soil > Vadose... | reverse complement strand
AAAGTGATTGTTCGTCCATAGAAGAAGGGGGTTTTTATTCAATGAATATACCCATTTTTTTGAAAATGCTTAAGCGGGGAGCTTGGCAGCTTCTTCCAGGGGGGTATCGTGTACGAACCCGCTCATGCGTTGCAGGAATTTGAGCAATTCCCTCATCGACCGGATGTCGTCGACTACCAGCAGGAATAGTTTGCCGGCCTGTTTTAATTTAGCCTTATTGGTATGTTTCTGAATATATTCCAGGATCAGGCGGAAGGTATCGGATTCGAAATAGGGCGAGTCCGGGCGATTGATAAAATAACAACGCAGGTGCTCTTCTTTCAGGATCATCTTCTCAAATCCCAGCGTCACGGCCAGCGCCCGGATGCGCACCGTATCGAAGAGATCTTCCACCTTGTCAGGGATGGGTCCGAACCGGTCGATCATATCTTTATGAAATTCCAGGAGTTCTGCTTCGCTTTCGCAATTGTCAAGCCGGGTATAGAGGGACAGTCGTTCCGTGACGCTTTCGACATAGCTATCAGGGATAAGAATTTCCAAGTCCGTATCGATGGTGCAATCCTGTACGAAGTCATCTTTTTTAGAGATTTCTTCTTTGAACAGCTCTTTGAAATCCGTCCTTTTCAGCTCCCGGATCGCTTCGTCGAGGATTTTCTGGTAGGTCTCGAAGCCGATCTCAGCGATAAATCCGCTCTGCTCGCCCCCCAGCATATTACCGGCTCCCCGTATATCCAGGTCCCGCATGGCGATCTGGAAGCCGCTGCCGAGGTCGCTGTGTTGCTCCAGGGTCTGCAACCGTTTCCGGGAATCCGTTGGCAGGGTGGCCAGGGAAGGCGCCAGCAGGTAGCAGAAGGCTTTTTTATTGCTGCGTCCCACCCGGCCTCTTAGCTGGTGCAGGTCGCTGAGCCCGAAATGATGGGCATTATTGACGATGATCGTATTTACGTTGGGGATATCCACGCCGCTCTCTACGATATTCGTACAGACCAGCACGTCATATTTCTTGTCGATAAAGTCCAGGATCCGCTCTTCCAGCTCATTGCCTTCCATCTGTCCATGCGCATACCCGATGCTCAGGTCGGGACAAAGGCCCTGGATGATGGCTGACATTTCCGCCAGTCCCTGCACCCGGTTGTAAATAAAGAATATCTGTCCTGCCCGCTCGGTCTCATAATAGATGGCATCGCGGATAAAGTCCTCGTTATAGCCATGCAGCTCCGTTTGTATCGGCTGGCGGTTGGGAGGGGGTGTATTCATGATGCTGAGGTCCCTGGCGCCCATCAGGCTGAACTGCAGGGTCCGGGGGATAGGCGTAGCGGTGAGGGTCAGGCAGTCCACATGGGTGCGCAGGGTCTTTATCTTTTCCTTATGCGCCACGCCGAACTTCTGTTCCTCATCGATGACCAGCAGGCCCAGGTTCTGGAATTTTACGTCCTTGCTCAGGATCGCGTGGGTTCCGATCAGGATGTCGACCTTGCCTTCTTCCACTCTTTTCAGGGTCTCTTTCTTTTCTTTTGCGGACTTGAACCGGTTAATGTAATCCACTTTTACCGGGAAATCCTTCAGTCGTTCGCTAAAGGTCTTGTAATGCTGGAAAGCCAGGATGGTAGTGGGTACCAGGATGGCGGCCTGCTTGCTGTCGCAACAGGTTTTGAAAGCGGCCCGGATAGCTACTTCCGTTTTCCCGAATCCTACGTCCCCGCATACCAGGCGGTCCATCGGCGAAGGGGACTGCATATCCTTTTTCACATCTGCCGTTGCCTTGCTCTGATCGGGCGTGTCTTCGTAGATAAAGGAGGCTTCGAGCTCCGTCTGCATATAGTTGTCCGCGGAATGTGCAAATCCTTGCTGAGCCTTGCGTTGGGCGTATAGTTTGATCAGGTCGAAGGCGATCTCCTTCACCTTGGTCTTCGTCTTTTCCTTCAGTTTCTGCCAGACATCGCTTCCCAGCTTGTTCACTTTCGGGACGGTGCCTTCTTTTCCCGTATACTTCGAGATCTTGTGCAGGGAGTTGATATTGACATAGAGGATATCGCTGTCCCTGTAAATGATACGGACGGCTTCCTGCAGCCGGCCGTTGGCTTCGATCTTCTGCAGCCCGCTGTAGACGCCTACGCCATGGTCGATATGGGTCACATAGTCGCCGGGCTGCAATTCCCGGAGCGTCCGCAGGGTGATCGCCTTATTCTTATTATAGGCCTGTTTGACCTTGTATTTGTGGTAACGCTGGAATAGCTGATGATCGGTGTAGCATACGATTTTCAGGTCTTCATCGATGAACCCTCCATGGATGGAGACCGGCACGGGCGTAAACCGGATCTCGGCATGCAGGTCTTCGAAGATGGTATGCAGTCTTTCCAGCTGCCGGGGGTTCTCGGCGAACAGGTAGATGCTATATTGTTTGGTCTCCCAGGATTTCAGGTCGCGGATCAGCAGATCGAACTGCCGGTTAAAGGCCGGCTGCGCCTTGATATGAAATTCAATCACATGGGGGGCGGTCCCGGATGCTTCTGCCGGCAGGTTGCTGCCCTGGGCCGAGGGTCCGAATTCCACGAAGTGGAATCTGGACAATTGCCCCTCCACTTCTGCCGCCGTTACGAATTCCGCTGCGCTCACTTCCTTTTTTTCCAACCGGTCTTCGTCTTCGCCCGATCCGGAGGCTTCGCGGACGGATGGTGTAGTCCGGTTGCGGTTTCCAAATACGTTCCTGCCTCCTCCGGCGCCCGGTTCAGCCGCCAGCCGCTGACCGGCTGCTATTTCCCGTTCTGTATTCGCGAGGTCCAGGAACAGGCTCAGATCTTCTTCCTGGATCTCCAGCCGATCCCGGGTAAACGCCCAGTCCTGCATCCAGATCACGGTGTTTCCCGGGATAAAATCCAGCAGCGATATTTTCTCCCCGCTGTCTACGCGGGTCTCCATATTCGGGATAATATTGACTTGCAATAACTTACGTTCACTCAACTGTGTTTCCGGGTCGAAAATGCGGATTGAGTCCACATCATTACCGAAAAGCTCTACCCGGTAGGGTTTTTCGTTGCCAAAGGAATAGATATCCAGGATACCGCCCCGGAGGGCAAACTGCCCCGGCTCGTACACAAAATCCGTCCGGTCGAATCCTTTCCCCACGAATTTCTCCATCATTCCGTTCAGGTCCAGGGTATCGCCGGCTTTGATGGAAATAATATTTCCCGACAGGGCCTGGGGTAAGACGACTTTTTCGAATAAGGCTTCCGGGTAGGTGATAATCAGCTTCTTATTGCTGCCGGTGACGGAATTGCCGGCGGTGGGCAAATTTCCTTTGGTCAGGCTGCCCATGGCGGCGGATAGCCTGGTGAGCGCTTCCGTGCGCAGCATGACATGGCTGCTGTTCAGCAGCCGGTAATTTTTTTATTTTTAAAAGACGAAGGGAAATAAAAGAGATCCAGGGCGCCCGTCAGGTTTTCGAGGGTATTGTGCAGATAAGCGGCGGACTCGGCATCTTCGCAGACCACCAGGTGATTCAGCTGGCTGGTCATAGTATGCTGAAATACAGCGCTGATGAGAAAGGCGGGCGAGCTACCCTGCAGGTTTTTGCACCAGATACGCTGGGGATGGGACAACAGGAGTTTCTCCGCCAATTGAAAAAGGCGGGGAGAATGTAAAAAAGCCCCTGATAAAACCTCACTATTCATTCAGGGCGCAAAGATACGACGATTTTATTGTTTTGCCTCTTTCAGGCAACCGGCGATTCCCGGAAAACGTATCTTTATTAATCAATCCGCCCGGTGTATTAAAATATTTGCACAATAATCTATTTATGGGAAAAAACAGACGCTCGCTCAGGTGCCCGCTTCCGGTCAGCCATTTGCTTTCGACTTTATTATTCGTTCTGCTCATTTGTTCAGTTACCCGGGCCCAGGTTGTCACCAACAAGGCAGCCCTTCAGCAGGTCAGCCTGCAGGCCGCTCAAAAAGATGCGGCGATGGCCCAACAGCTTTCGTTTCTCGCCAAACAAAAAGGATGGCCGTTGAAAATAATGGGCCGGCGCGGGCGTATTGCCGTTCTGCGTGGAGTGGATGGCAAGGGCAATCCCCTTTATATTTCCACCAATGACAATATCATTTCGGCCGCTACGATCGGAACCAACCAGATCCAGCCCGGAGGAAGTACCGGACTGAACCTGAATGGGTCTTCTGCTTCGGTGAAGGGGAAGATAGCTATCTGGGATGAAGCCAAGCCCCGGCCTACGCATGTGGAGTTGACCGGCAGGGTTACCCAGAAAGACAATGCTACTTCTATCAGTGATCACTCTACCCATGTATCCGGCACGATGATCGCTACCGGCGTCAATCCCCTGGCAAAGGGGATGGCCTTTGGGGAGCAGCAATTGCTGGCTTATGATTATAATAATGACAATTCGGAAATGGCGGGCGCCGCATCCAGTCTCCTGGTATCCAACCATTCCTATGGCAGCATTGCCGGATGGTATTATAACTCCGACGCCAGCCGCTGGGAGTTCTGGGGAAATTATGGAGACACGGCCGATTATAAATTCGGCTATTATAGTTCTGACGCCCAGGCCTGGGACCAGATAGCTTATAATGCCCCTCAATACCTGATCGTCAAAGCGGCCAGCAACAACCGGGGGGAGACCGGGCCGGCCGTTGGCCAGCCCTATTGGAGGTATAACAAGGCGGGGATCATGGCCAGTGCGGGTAACCGGCCGTCGGGGATCAGCAGCAATGACGGGTATGATTGTATCCCGACATCAGGATGCGCCAAGAATGTCCTGGTCGTAGGGGCGGTGAACCCTATTCCCGGGGGTTATTCCAGCGTCAGTGACGTGGTGATGTCTGATTTCAGCAGTTGGGGTCCTACCGATGATGGCCGTATCAAGCCTGATGTCGTTGCGGATGGGGTGAATGTCTTTTCCTGTATCGGCACCGCTGATAATGCATACGATACCTATAGCGGTACTTCTATGGCAACCCCGGCCAGTACGGGCTCTCTGCTTCTGCTGCAGGAGTATTATGCCAAATTACATAGCGGAGCCTTTATGCGTTCGGCCACTTTGAAGGGTATCGCCATTCATACAGCCGATGAGGCGGGCCCGGCAGATGGTCCGGATTTTACTTTCGGATGGGGATTGCTCAATATCAAAAAAGCGGCAGCGCTCATCACTTCCGACACATCGGTCATCCGGGACCAGCGGATCTATGAAAGCTCCCTGGGCAATACCGCCAGTGACAGTGTCTTCACCCTCAGCGTAGTGGCTTCCGGTAAAGGGCCGCTGGTGGCTACCATCAGCTGGACGGACCCGGCCGGGACGCCCATATCTGAAACGGCCAGCAACGTATTGAACAATACGACCAGGATGCTGGTCAATGACCTGGATGTGCGGATCACCAGCGGATCCTCAAAGTGGCTGCCTTATGTGCTGGATGCCAAGAATCCCGGCAATGCGGCTACTACCGGTGATGATGCGCTCAACAATGTCGAAAAGATTGTGGTGAGCAACCCGGTGCCGGGGCAGGCCTATATCATCAAGGTCACGCATAAAGGGACGCTGACCAATACCACGCAAGCTTATTCCTTATTGATCAGCGGCGTGGGCGGAACAGCGTATTGCACTTCAGCCGCCACCAGTACGGCCGGCACCCGGATCGACAATGTCAGCTTCAGCAATATCAGCCAGGCTACCACCACTCCTACCTGCAGGTCCTATACCGACTATACAAGCGTTACAGGCCAGATCCAGCCCAACCAGACGCTGCCTATTACGGTTGCGCTGAGCAGCTGCGACGCCACCTCAGCCAGCCGAATAGTGAAAGTCTTTATCGATTATAACAATGACGGTGTTTTCGAAACCAGTGAGCTGGCAGCCGTCAGCGGCGTTCTCACCGGAGGAACGACTACCTATAGCGGTACTATTACCACTCCGTCCTCCCTCACCACCGGTAACTTCGGGCTGATGCGCATCGTAGCCGAAGAGACCACCGTTCCTTCCGCCGTGACTGCCTGTGGCACGTATGGCAATGGTGAGACACAGGACTATACGATCAAGATCGTGGCTCCGGCCACGGATGCCGGGATTACGCAAATCGTCGCTCCGGCGGGAACGATCTGCGCCACGGATTCGCAGCTGGTTACGATCCGGGTAAAAAACTTCGGATCGGCCGCGTTGAAGAATGTTCCCATTACGACGATCATCCTGAACGGCAGCACGACGGTGGCCACGCTGACCGGCGTCTATCCGGGTACGATCCCTGCGTACAGCGATGCGGTATTCACTTATCAGACCGGCTTTAATGCTTTGTCCGGCACCACCTATACCTTTAGCAGCTATACCAGTCTGAGCGGTGATCAGCTACCCTCCGACGATACGACTACTACGACCCTGGTCGTCAATACCAACGCCGGCACTCCCAGTGGAACGGCTGAGCTTTGCGGCACGGATAAGGTCTATTTCAAGGCGAATGCCAGCAGCAGTGACGCCGCCTTCTGGTATGCCAGCGCCACGGCCACTACGCCGATCGCTTCGGGCCTCGATACATCCAGCAGTACCATTACGTCCGATCATACGTATTACCTGAGCCTGAATGACGCCATCACAAAAGTGGGGCCTGCCAATAAACTGGTCTTTTCCAGCGGAGGGTACAATTCCTACAGCTATAACTTTATCAACTTCACCAATGCCGTGCCGGTGACGATAGAGAGCGCCCGGCTATACATCGGTTATCCGGGGACGATCAGTTTCCATGTGGCGGATATCAGCAATTTCGATACGGCCACCGGCAGCTATAATATTTCGGAAATCTCTTCTACCACCATCAATGCCTATCCTACGACACCGAATCCCCAATCCGGGGCGGTCACGGGGAATAACGCATCGGATACCGGGGCTATATTCTGGCTGGGGCTTAATGTTCCCACTACGGGCAGCCATATCATCTATATCGTCAGCGATACGGCTACGATTTTCCGTAACAATGGCATCACCAGCAGTCCCTATCCGTTCACGATACCGGGGGTATTCTCTATCACCAGTAACAGCGCCGTCTCCAAAGCCAGTCCGACCTTGTATCAACAGTATTATTATTTCCTGTATGACGTGCGTATCAAGATGGCCAATTGCCCCAGTACGCGGGTGCCGGTGGTAGCCACTACGGGTACGGCCCCGGTGATCACCCTGAGCGGGAAGGTACTGACCAGCACGGCGGCTGCCAGCTATCAATGGTATGTAAACGGAACCCTTATTCCGGGCGCCACCGGGGAGACGGACACGGCCATCGTCACCGGTTCCTATACGGTTGTCGCCACGGATACGTTTGGCTGCAGCCAGGCCAGCAATGTCATCAAATATGCTTCGGGCAGTGGCGGGGCCATCTCCCTGGCCGTCTATCCGAATCCCAGCAGCGGTGTCTTCAAGGTGAATTTCGTCATCAATACGGCGGACAATGTGTCGGTCTCGCTGTATAACTACCTGGGACAGGAAGTCTATGTGCAGAACTATGGCAGCTTCAGCGGATTCTTCAACAATGAGATCAGTGCGGGGAATCTGGCTTCCGGGGTATATGCCCTTAAAGTGCTGGTAGGGAAAAAGACCTATAGTCAGAAAGTATTGATTATACGCTAACGGACCACAGGTCCGTTGGCCGAAGGCCCATCATGAGAGCCGACCGGAGACAGACTTCAGTCTGTCTCCGGAAATAAGAGCCGACTGAATCCGCTCTGACAGACATGAATAAGAGACAAGTAAACCATCAATAAGGTTAAGGGGATCGGGGCTTAATAAACGGCCTTTCGGTCCCCTTCTATTTTACAGTCGATCCTGGTAAATTTTCCGGCCATCACTTCTACGGGAGCAATGTTATTCTTCTCGTCCCGGCGGCTGGCATAGAACAGATCTCCTTTCCTGGTAAAAATGGAATAAAATCCCGGCGGCAATTTGATCTTAAAATATCCTGTATCGTCCGTATCGGCCTGTTTCACCAGTCGGGTATTGATGACCGGGTAATAGGAAGATTGTCCCTGCCGGGTCACCTGGGTAATATTGGTCAGCTCAAAAATATAAACGGTCGATTTTATTCCCCTGGGAGGGCTGGTTTTGTGATCGGGGGATGGCATCCGGTTGCCGCTCACGGGGTAGACGATCCCTTCGATACCCTGGTCGGCGGGGAGTAACCGGCCGGATAGAAGAAGCAGTGTGGTCCAAAATAGTTTTTCCATAATTTGATGGTTGAGGCCACTGGGTAAGTTAGTATAATAAAGCCTTAAAAGTCCATAAAAACAGTAATTTTAGAATGATTTAAACATTCTTTATGACCCGATGCAGGCCATGTCCCTTATCCTTGTTTTTGTTGCTGGTGGTGGCAGGGCTTTCCGGCAGCCTGGGTTCCCTTGCGCAGACGCTTACCAACCGGTCGGCGCTGCAAAGGTCGGGCCAGGCCAGGGCTTCCCAGGAGGCGGATATGCATCGGATGGTCCTCTCGCTGGCCCGGCAAAAGGGGTGGCCTCTTACCCTGCGGAATAAAAAAGGGAACCTGGCCTATCTGAGAGGTGTCAATAGCAGGGGGCTCCCGGTTTATATTTCCACGACCGATAATATCATTTCCGCCGCCACGATCCGCACCAACCAGCTGTGGGCCGGGGGTAGCACCGGGCTGAACCTCAGCGGCAGCGGCACCAATATGACCGGGAAAATAGCCGTATGGGATGAGGGCCTGGTGAGGCCAACCCATGTGGAGCTGACCGGGAGGGTCACCCAGGTCGATAATGCCGCCACGCTCAGCGATCATTCGACCCATGTAGCCGGCACCATGATAGCGGCGGGTGTCAATCCGCTCGCCAAGGGGATGTCTTATGGCGCCCAAAAGCTATTGGCCTACGATTTCAATAACGATATTTCTGAAATGATGGGGGCTGCGCCCAACCTCCTGGTCTCCAATCACTCCTATGCCACCATTGCGGGCTGGTACTTCGATGGCGGTCAGAATCGCTGGGAGTTCTTCGGAGATCCCGGGGATACGGTAGATATCCGGTTTGGTCAATATGATGCCGAGACGCAGCTATGGGATTCGATTGCCTATAATGCGCCTGGTTATCTGATCGTAAAAGCGGCGGGTAACAACAGGGGCGAGACGGGTCCTGCTGCAGGGGCTACGTACTACCGGATGGACGCCAGTGGGAATTTTATCAATGCGGGGGCCCGGCCGGGCGGTGCAGGCGCTATCAGCAGCAATGCCGGCTATGCTATCATCGCCACTTACGGAAATGCCAAGAACATCCTTACGGTAGGCGCGGTCGGCCCTATTCCCGGAGGGTATACCCAGCCTTCGGATGTGGTGCTGACGGATTTTAGCAGCTGGGGGCCTACCGGCGACGGGCGTATCAAGCCCGATGTAGTAGCTGATGGGTTGAATGTCCTCTCTTCTGTCAGCTCGGCCGATAATGCCTATGAATTGCTCAGCGGGACGTCCATGGCCTCTCCCGCTTCTGCCGGCTCTTCTTTCTTATTACAGGAGCAGTATTCCAAACTGCATAGCGGCGCATTTATGCGGGCTGCCACGCTGAAGGGGCTGCTCATCCATACAGCCGACGAAGCAGGCTCCAGTCCCGGTCCCGATTACCAATATGGGTGGGGATTGATCAATATGCAAAAGGCGGTGTCTGTCATCACCTCGAATAATACCGATCAGCTGCTTCAGGAGAATTTGCTCACCCAGGGGACGCATGATGCCGACAATATCCCCGTCATTGCTTCCGGCAGGACGGTGCTTACGGCTACTATTTCCTGGACCGATCCTCCCGGCACTCCGGCCCCTGTCACCGGGGCGAACTTTGCCGATGTCAGCCCTAAACTGGTCAATGACCTGGATATCCGGATCACGGATAATAGCACGGGCACGGTCTATAAGCCCTGGATCCTGGATCCGGGCAATCGGCCTGCGGCGGCTGCTACGGGTGACAATACCCTGGACAACGTGGAAAAGATAGAGGTCGATAGTCTTATTCCCGGCAGGGCCTATACTATAAACATTACTCATAAGGGCATCCTGGCAAGAGGTTCGCAGGCTTATACCCTGCTGGTCAGTGGTGTGGGGGGGACGGCTTACTGCTCTTCGGCGGCTACCGGCCCGGGTGCGAGCATCGATAAGATTACCCTTGGCACGCTCTCCCGCACCAATGCGGCCGCTTGCAGGACCTATTCGGACCTGACGGGCCTGCCTTCCGCCCAGCTGCCCCTGGGCCAGACACTGCCCCTCAGCATCACGCATAGCAGCTGCAATTCCACCAATAACAGCCGGGTCATTACCGTATACATAGACTTTAACAATAACGGAAGTTTCAGCGACCCCGGAGAAATGGTAGCGCAGAGCGGCGTGGTCACCGGCGGCGTATATAACACCAATATTACCATCCCTGCAACCGCCACGATCGGCAGCTATTCCCGCATGCGGGTCATTGCAGAGGAGACCGGAGCTCCGTCTTCCGTAACACCCTGCGGCAATTATGCAGCCGGCGAGACGCAGGACTACCGGGTACTCTTTACGACTCCTGCCAATGACGTAGGGGTGACGGCGCTGGAATACCCTACCCTTACTACCTGCGCCAGTGATTCACAGCTGGTTGCCGTCCATATCCGGAATTTCGGCACGACACCCCAGACCAGCGTGCCGGTTACTACCGTCATCAGGAATGGCGCTGTGGTGGTCGCCACGCTGACTGCCACCTGTACCGATAGCATTGCCCCCAGGGGCGAAGTGATCTTCACGTATAACAAGACTTTCCCTTCCGTAGCCGGAGTAACCTATACCTTTAGCAGCGGTACGGCGCTGGCCGCCGACCTGAATACCAGTAACGATCAGAATCAGTCTGTGATCACAGTGAATGCCGGAGCGGGCGCGGTCTCCGGAACGGCAACGCTCTGTACCGCGACGGGTGCCCAGGTACTCCTGAAAGCTACCACAGCGGGTAATGACCTGCCTCTCTGGTATGATAGTCCGACGGCGTCCACTCCTATCGCAGCCGGCGCCGGCACGTCTGCCAATGTCGTCACGTCCAATAAGACTTATTATGTGGGCCTCAACGATTTAAAGGCTAAGGCGGGGCCTTCTGACAAGGGGACGTATTCCAGCGGGGCCGGAGCTTATTTCCGCTTTGGCGGCAACTTCTTTAAGTTCACTACCAGCGTGCCGCTGACGATCGAGAGCGCCAAAATGTATATTGGTCATTCCGGGCAGCTCTCTCTCACGCTGGCTACGCTCGTAAGCTATACCTCTCTGGGCTATTCGTATATTCCGCTCTATAATACCACCGTCGACGTATACGCCACTACGGCGCACCCGGATACCGCCAGGCAGGTGAATGTGGCTGCGGGAGACAATACGGATGCGGGAGCCTTCTTTTATCTGAATATTCCGGTTCCGGCGCCGGGAGATTATATCATTCTGATCGATTGTCTGAACTATTCGTCAGCTTTTGTGAATGTCAGCTCTACCGATCTTCCTTATCCGGTCTCTTTGCCGGGCGTATTTTCTGTTACGGGCAATGATTTTCGCGATGATCCGAAGGCGGACAGTCTTACCTACTTTAAGAAATTCTATTTCCCCTTCTACGATATAGGGGTCCGGCTGGCCGGCTGCCCCGGTCCGCGAACGGCGGTAGTGGCGACTACTCCCGTGGCGCCCACGATCATCCTGAGCGGGAATGTGCTTACCAGCAGCTTCCTCAGCGGCAACCAGTGGTATCGTAACGGGGCCGCGATCAGCGGCGCTGCGGAGCAGGTGGATACCGCCAGCTTGCCGGGTGTCTATCAATCTATTGTAATCGATACGGCAACGGGTTGTTCCCTGCCCTCCAATTCCATCAATTACACGGGGGCGGGCACATCCATTGATGCTATCGGGCTTAAAGTCTACCCCAGTCCGAGCAATGGGAGCTTCCAACTGGAGTTTTTCGTGGATACGCCTGATAATACCGGTATCAGCCTGATCAATGCGCTGGGCCAGCAGGTCTATGAAGCGTCCTATCCGGGTTTTGCCGGACAGTTCTCCCGGCAGATAGCCGCGGGGAACCTGGCATCGGGGATGTATGTGCTTAAGATCGTGCATGGCGGCAGTGTGTATGTCCGAAAGATCCTGATAAAAAAATAAATCGATATACTTATGCTTCAACCTTGGCAAACAGGTAAGATCATACGCATCGAGAATGCAACGGAGCAGACCCGCCGGTTCTGGATCCAGTTGCCGGGGTTGGAATCCTTCGATTTTCAGCCGGGTCAGTTTGTAACATTAGATCTTCCCATTCACGAGAAACCCAATAAACGGGTACGAAGCTATTCGATCTCATCCTGGCCCGATGGCACCAATGTTCTTGAGCTGGTGATCGTTTTGCTGGAGGGGGGAGCCGGCACTCATTACTTATTTAATGAAGTGACCGTAGGCAGTGAATTGACGGTTCGCGGTCCCCAGGGAGTATTCACCCTGCCGGAGCCTATCGAAAAAGATCTGTTCTTTATCTGTACGGGCACGGGGATTGCGCCTTTTCGTTCCATGACGCATCATCTGTTTAATCATCATATTCCCTATAAGGAGATCTACCTGATCTTCGGGTGCCGTCATTTCGGGGACGCCCTGTATGAAAAGGAATTAAGGGAGCTGGCGGAGCGGATGCCTGCTTTTCATTATATCCCCACTTTCTCCCGGGAGGCGCCGGTGGATACTCCTCCAGGTATACCAGGTATACAGCATATACGTACCGGGTATGTACATACCGTGTATGAGGAGATCTGCCGCGACCGACAGCTGGCGGCTGGGTCCGGGGAGCTGCCGCCGGCGTCATTTTTCTTATGCGGGTGGAAAAATATGATCGATGAAGCCAAGCAGCGGATTCAGCTGCTGGGCTATGACCGAAAATCCATTCACCAGGAATTATATGGGTAATGAGTGCCAGCCATGGGTAGCCTGCGTCTGCCAGGCTCTTATTTGGATACCTTTTCTTTGGGAGAAGTCTCTTTTCCGTTGATTTTCATAGAGATAACCGGGCTGGACTGCTCACCTAACTTTCTTTCCAGCTGGACATAGGCTTTTTGCATTTCCAGGACTTCGGCGTGGCTGCTCATCATTTCGCTTTCCAGTTCAGTGATCCTTGCGTGTCTTTTTGCCAGTTTTCTTCTGTTTGCCGCATATCCTATGATAACTCCCCCGATCAATGCCGCTAATAAAATGACAGGATTGATAATTAAATCAAATGTAACCATCTTAAAAAATAATTTAAGGTTCAGAAACGAGGTCTGACAGGCTATTAAAAGGGGGTAGCGACGGGCTCTTCAGGGGATAGGATAAGGGGTCACATCCCTTATCCGAATCAAATATAGTGCTAAAATAATATAAACTTTGGATAAATACCTAAAGAATCGATTTAAAAAATTGCCTTACTGACGATGTCCGGGATTGCGCTGATTGCTACCCGTTCCTGCTGCATGCTGTCCCGGTGGCGGATCGTTACGGTCTGGTCTTCTTTGGTCTGATGGTCGATCGTTACGCAGAAAGGGGTGCCGATAGCGTCCATGCGACGATAGCGTTTGCCGATAGCGTCTTTTTCCTCATAAAAACATCTGAATTGGGGTTTGCAGGTCTCCATCAGTTCGCGGGCGATCTCCGGTAATCCGTCTTTTTTGGTAAGGGGTAAAATAGCCAGTTTGATGGGGGCCAGCCGGGGGGGGAATTTCAGTACCACCCTGCTATCCGTTTTTTCCGGCGTGCTGAGGTCTTCTTCCCAATAAGCTTCGCTCAGGATCATGAGTACGGTCCTGTCCAGCCCGATAGAGGTTTCGATCACATAGGGGATATAATTCTGGTTGATCTCGGGGTCGAAATACTGGAGCTTTTTTTTGCTGTATTCCTGGTGGTTTTTGAGGTCGAAGTCGGTCCGGGAATGGATGCCTTCTACTTCCTTGAAACCGAATGGGAAATCATATTCGATATCGCAGGCGGCGTCGGCATAATGCGCCAGCTTGACATGGTCGTGAAAACGGCTTTTGGACTTGGGTATTCCCAGCTCCGCGTGCCATTTCAGCCGGGTCTCTTTCCAGTATTCGTACCATTGTTTTTCCGTGCCGGGGCGGATGAAGAACTGCATTTCCATCTGTTCGAATTCCCGCATCCGGAAGATGAATTGCCGGGCTACGATCTCATTGCGGAAGGCCTTACCGATCTGGGCAATCCCGAAAGGGATCTTCATACGGCCGGTCTTTTGAACGTTGAGAAAGTTGACGAAGATACCCTGGGCCGTCTCGGGGCGCAGGTAGATCTCGCTGGCTTCTTCGGTGACGCTGCCCAATTGGGTGGAGAACATGAGGTTGAACTCCCGTACATCCGTCCAGTTGGAACTGCCGCTGACGGCGCATTTTATTTTCCGGTCTTCTATGAGCCTCTTCAGGCCGCTGAAATCGCTGGCGGCCAGCAGGCGGTCCATTTCTACCTGGAGGACGTCCGCCTCTTCCTGTTTGCCTTCTTTCGTCAATTCCTCTATGCGCGCCTCGATCAGGTGGTCGACGCGATATCTTTTCTTACTGTCCTTGTTATCGATCATCGGATCGCTGAACCCGTCGACATGGCCGCTGGCTTTCCAGGTAGTAGGGTGCATAAAAATGGCGGCATCGATCCCTACGATATTCTCGTGCAATTGCGTCATGCTCTTCCACCAGTGGTCCTTAATATTTTTCTTCAGTTCACTGCCATACTGACCGTAGTCATATACAGCGCTCAATCCATCATAGATCTCGCTGGAGGGGAAAATAAACCCATATTCTTTACAATGCGAAATGATCGCCTGGAATCTGCCGGTTTCGTTTGCCATAGCCTGCAAAGATAAAGTTTTCTCCCGTTCGGAACCCACCCTTACATTTGTCCTGTTATGTCTATAGAATTTAAAGAGCGAAAAACGCCCCTGCTGGAAAGGTTTGGGGTTTATTACCTGGATCTTTTCCGGAAAAAAGACCTCTTTCACCATGTTTTTGATTTTTCGGATGCGGAACTGACGAGCAGGGTCAATCGCATTTCGGGAAAGGGGATCTTCTTTTCGGCGTTTGTCGGGTTGGTATGTGTCTGGCCGACGGTCTGGATCGGGGTGCTGCGGCAGAACGATCCCTGGTATATTCAATATTCCTGGGTTGGGGCCGTGACGCTGGCTTCCATCCTTCTTGAATTCTACCTGCTGTTCGTCATTGCCCTCAGGGCTGTCCATGAAGTGAGCGAATTGATCAACATGCGTTCGCATGCGGCTCCCCGCGGTGATATTGCGGGAAAGGGCGACCGGCCGGGCGGGGTTGGGGGCGAGGCGCCGGATCCAAAATATTTTTTGCAGAGCGGTCCTTTCAGCATCACCAATATCCTTTCCCGGGCGGCCCTGGAAATCCAGGATCCCGAACTGCACATACTGGGTATCGATCCCTTCAAAAGGGTATCCAAAAAAAATCTGTTATTGCTGGGGCTGCTGTATAAATGTAAGATCATACTCACCAACCTGGTAGCCAAATGGCTGCTCCTCCATACGGTGGGTCCTACCATTGCCGGCGTTTCCATCAACTATATCGCCCTTCCCGTAGAATGTTTCTGGAATGCGCTGGTGATCCGGCGGGTGGTGAAAGAAGCCCGTCTGCGTCTGTTTGGTTTTGCTCTCTGCAATCATGTGGCGGATCATATCCTGGAGGAAGGTACTCTTCACCGGCTTTCGGAGTCTGCAAAGATCGGCTGTATGCGGGCTATCGGCAATGCGGTGGTGCTGGCCCGGAACTATCATCCCAATATGATCGTATTGCTTCTCCGTTTTCAGCATCTGCTGCACCTCCATAAGGATCATCATTATGATGACTGGGACCTGTTTCTGGAAGCCCTGCGTACGGCTTCTGCAAAAGAGCGATGGTTCCTGCTCAATCTCTTCACTATTGCCGCGGCTTTCGACGGGAGGATCTCCCATATCGAAGCGGAAAACATGAGAGATGCTTATGGCGCCGACTATGCGTTATACCGTCCCAGGCTTCTGCAGCTTACCGATCATCTGCATGCGGGGCGTCTGAATGCCGCCGCTGCTCTCTGCAAAATCGATTTTACGGCGGGGTGAGGGCTGAGGGGCTACCATCCATAGTTACGCTTAAGAAGAAAAATAAATTGCTTAAATTTGGCGCAATGAAAGCAAAATTGCAAATACAGAATTTCGGTCCTGTAAATGACCTTAATATCGAAATAAGTAAGTTTAATATTTTAATTGGCCCCCATGCTTCTGGTAAAAGCACAATATCTAAGGTCCTGGCCGTCATTCACGCATTTGACTACAACATTTCATCTGTAGCTGACAAAAAAAGAAATACGGAAATACTGAAGCAATTCTTGATCTATTATCGAATTGAAAATTTTCTTCAAAGAGACTCATATTGGTTCTTCGAAGATGAGCTATTCTCCTTCGAACTAAGGGGGGAAGAAATAAAAATCAACCATAAAGAAAGTTTGGAGAAGACTAGTAGCCAAACCGAAGCCTATTACTTCCCTGCGGAAAGAATAGCGTTGCCAATGATTACTGAATCGCTATTTGAAGTTGTGCTTGCTCAAAGTACATTGCCTGCTTATTTTTTGCAATTCGGGAAAGACTTCACTATCGCAAGAAAAAACCAAAAGCTATTCAACCTGCCAATTTTACAAGTCGAATTTGAATATAGAGAAGGCAAAAATGTTGTAATACTCAGAGACAATAAATCCCTATTGCTCGAAGAAGCATCAAGTGCTATACAAGCCAATCTCCCATTATTAGTCATTCTTCAGTATCCAGTGAAACCAACATCATTATTTGTGATTGAAGAATTGGAATTGCACGGCTTTCCCCTCTTACAGAAAAAACTACTTTACTATATCATTGAGCGAATGAAGCACCCTCGATTAGACCGCGCCTATGTCATACTTCCTACTCACAGTCCCTATATTTTAAGCGCTGCCAATAATCTGCTCTTTGCAGCAAAAGTAGGCAATCAGAGTAATAGCAACGTAGCTGCTGTAAATAAAGTGATATCTCAAAAATCCTGGATAAACAAAGAAGATTTCTCTGCTTTCTACTTAATAGATGGCAGAGCCACCTCGATCGTAGATGACAATACCGGTTTGATTGACGAGAATGCATTGGACAGCATATCCGAAGATTTGGCCGGGGAATTCGATGAGCTAATGAAAATGTATAAACCGGCAACTGCATGAGACAGGCATTGAGGAATGCTTTTGGTGAAGATATAACTGAATGCATTACTGAAACGAACAGCATTTTAATCGAGGTTTTTGATTGTTATGATTGTATTCCCACTCAGCAAAGGAGCTATATAAAAACCAGTGAAGGACAGCCCGTTCATTTTACATTACGAAATCCATTGAACGAGAGCTTGATTTTTGCTGCCTTAGACAATTGTATTCTTCGCTCAAATGACGTATCAAGATGTGATTTTACTATAGGTAATTTCCGAAAATTATATTTTGTTGAAATCAAACAAGTAAACACTGGCCAAAGAGCAACTGCACGCAAAGATGCCATTCAGCAATTACATTCTTCTATTGCATTGTTTAGAAACAGAATCAACCTCCAAAATACAGATTTGAATGCAGTAATTTGCCTAAAGGCAAAACAAGCCCATCCAGTGCAAAGCGCCAAACGCGTAGCTGATATTGTCGCTTTTAAAGAAAATTTTAAAGCGAATCTGATGGAAGGGCAAATCGACAATTTTTAATCCCTTCTCCCACTCTTTACCTCAACTTCTCATTCCCCTTGTGCCTTTCCGCGTCACGGATATTCTTTTTTTCGAAATTTTTCTCCAGGGCGCGGGTCAGGTCGATTCCTGTCTGGTTGGCGATGCAGAGCAATACCCATAACACATCCGCCAGCTCATCGGATAATTCCTTTCCCTTATCTGATTCTTTAAAAGACTGATCCCCATAGAGCCGGCTCATCAGGCGGGCCACCTCTCCGACTTCCTCCGTTAAGATGGCCATATTGGTCAGCTCACTGAAGTAACGCACTCCTGTCGTGGTGATCCAGGTATCCACGAGCCGTTGGGCTTCCTGTATCGACATAGATGGCTGCGGTTGCTGCGGCGGCAAGGCTTGTTCCGGCATACCTGATCTTTTATTGGTAAGTCGCTAAGATAATAACTTTCCCGGCGCCCGCGCCGGCTAAAGCAGGGGCAGGTCAGAAGGGCGGATCACAAGGCGGATCAGAACCGGGCGCCGAAAGACAGATAGAAACTTCTTCCGATAGCAGGTATGATGCCGGGGCCGGGATATTCATCCGTACGCAAGGTAAAGTACCGTTGGTCCCCCAGGTTGTTGATGCCGCCTTTGATATTCCAGCCCCCCTTCAGGGGAAAAGTAATAGCCCAGTCCATAACGGTATAAGAAGGAATGACACCTACGATCGCATCCTCACTGGAGACAGTATTACCAGCGTCCCCGAAAGATTTGGCGGTATAGCTGATCAGGAAAGTAGTAGAAAAAAATGAACGGGAATACGTGACCCCCAAACGGTCGATCGTCTGAGGAGCATACTCCACGAAATTGCCTTTATAAGGCCCTGTGGTATATTTTGCATTGATATAAGAAAAAGAATTAAAAAGGCTGATGTTTCCCAACGCTGCAGGAGTCTTCGCTATTTTCGTCGGGCTGAACTCAATATAGGTTTCTACCCCTTTGTGTACGCTGTTAGCCACATTGGTCCTGTAAGTGTAGGGGTTACCATTGGCATCCGTCAACTGGATAAGCCCGATCCGGTGGTCATAGGCCAGGTAAAAGACATTTACGTCAAAATTGAGAACCTTTCCAAATGAGCCTCTCCAGCCCAGGTCGGCATTATAACCTTTGGCATCCTTCATATTCGGGTCGATCCGGGAGGCGACGGCATAGGGAGTTATCTGGTCATAAGTGACCGGTTTATATGCCTGTGAGATATTTGCATAGATATTAGTCGTATGCGTGGTCTTATATTGAGCTCCGATCCCAAACAAAGGGATATACCTTTTTTTGGAGCTGTCTGTCCTTACTTCCTCATTCCCGTCGGTGATATATCCTTTTGCCGTCGAGTTAATGTATTCATAGCGTACCCCCGGTGTAACAGAAAGCTGGTTGTTGATCCGGAAAATATTTTCCACAAAAGGAGCTACATTGGTAGTGGTAAAATCCAGGTCGTATTGATAATGCGGATCCAGCAGGCTCAGGTTAAAATCGCTGCCGGTAGTGCCGAGTCCCCCGCCCTGTCTTTTGAATTTGCCGTAGAACACGCGGATACCGGCTGCCAGGGTATTGTTCATCCCCGCAACCGTATAATTGCTCAGCAAGCGCGCCTCGGTGGTCAGACTATTCATCTTTTCCCGTTGTACCTCCCTGTTCACATACTGCAGCGTTACCGGGCTGATGCTGTCCGGTGTTCCCGGCCCCCCGTCCTCATTCTTCCATACCAGGTTCCGGGCGCTAAATAAATAAGAGGAAGTGATATTTAAGGAAGTGTTCGGGGAGAACACATATTCAGCTTTGGCGGCGACAATATTCCAGGGGCTCTCCAGCCAGTTCCGGGCCCGGTAAGAGGTATCGCTGTTTTTGGCAAACTGTGCGTCGTTGAAGCCGCCCGGCATATGTATCCTGTTGCGGAACAGGGTGTATTCCAATCCCAGTTTTAGCTTTGAGCTTGCCTGGAAAGACAGCTTGCCGAAAGCGCTTAACTGCCGGTAATCGGAATTGGGCCTCCACCCTTGCATGCCCTGGTATTGAAGAAAACTGTAGTAATTGAGCTTACCCACCTGGCCGCCTAATGAATGGAAAGAATTGACCAGTCCATAGCTGCCACCCGTCTGCTCCATGGTATATTCTACCGGCTTATCCCGGGCGCCATCGCGGATGATATAATTGATCACCCCGCCGAACTGGGGTCCGAATTGCAGGGACGATTCGCCCCGCGTCACTTCGATCCTTTGGACGGCTTCCAGGGGCGGCTGATAATAGGCTTCTGAATATCCATAGACATCCGCCGCTAAATTGTACCCGTTCTGCCGGGTATTGGTCTCGATGGATTGGGTCGGCGTCAGGCCTCTGAAGCCGATCCCGTTGGAGGGAAAACCGCTGCCCTGGGTCTCGGAATAATTAGCCCCGGGAACCCGCCCCAATACCTGCCGGGGGTTGTTGAGGGCTGTATTGGCATTCAGGCTGTCTAAAATTAAGACCTCCGTTTTCTTTCCGGAGTAGACAGCGCCCTCATGTATCTCGTCCAGTCTGCCCATCCCGCTGATCGTTCTTACCCCATTCACCACCACTTCCCGCAGGGTCGTACCCGTAAAAGGCATTTCAATATGCATCACCGTTGTCTGCCCGGTCTTCACTTCCGCTGTCGTGGAAGTCGTTGCAAAGCCAATACTGCTGCAAATGACCGTATGAATACCCGGTGAAAGTCGTTTTAACAGGAAAATACCTAACTGATCCGTTGTGGTGGCCGAAACAACCCCATCAACGGAGACAGAGGCATATGCCACCGGGTTACCGGCTTTATCTTTGATTACCCCTTTGATATTTCCCGTTTGGGAGGAGGGGGCCTCCTGGGAAAGGGATATGGAAGTCTGTGAAAATGAAGGAGAAAGGAGGCCAATGAAAAAAATGAATAAGCAGAGCCTGGGGAAAAAAGCCGTTTTGGATAGTATAGCGTACACCTTTATCAATTTCCGGCAAAGGAACGAAAGGGCGGCATTCTGCCGTTACGCGATCGGGAAAACGATTTACAGAATCGGGAAATACGGGTAGATTGGGGTAAAATCGGGAAAAGGGACGCTGGAAAAATTGTCCCTTTTCCCGATAGATCTAATAATGGGTCCCGGGGCCGCGGACCAATGGTCCGCTAAGGTCCTCAGACTGCTATTATGCAGGTTTGTATACCAGTACGGCAAAGGTGCCGGGGATGATCTTTCGTGTTCCGTTCTCGAATTCCGGAGCGCTGAGATAGATCTTGCGGGTCTTCTTATCGAAAGCCATGGTTTTTGCCCTTGGCTGCGTAGCCAGTGTCTGGATCACGCTGTATTCGTCTGCGGATTGCTGTTTGATGACCGTAAGGGTTGCGTCGCCGCAGGAAGCGAAAATCAATTTGTTGGCCGCGTCATAGACGACGGCGTCTACTCCGGCTCCGATGGGCAGGGTGGTGATCACCTTACCGGATGCTGCGTCCAGCACGCTTACTCCTTTATTAGCCCTGCATCCTGTGAACAGGCGGTTACCCGCGATATCCATGGCAATGCCGGTGGGTGTGCCGCAGGGCGAAAGGGGGTAGGTCGCCCGGACTGTCAGGGTCTTCGTATCGATCACTTTCAGGCTGTTCAGATCTTCGATGTTATTAAACACCAGTCCTTTTCCATCGGACACGGCGAATTCGGGGCCGCCGCCCAGGTCGATTGTTTTTGTAAGGGTCAGGGTGTTGATATCGATGACACAGGTGTTCTTACTATCCCCATTAAATACAAATACTTTTTTAGAATATGGATCGTAAATGATACCGTCTTCGTCCGTTGATGGCAAAGAGATCGTCTTGATAATTTTGAAGCTGGTCAGGTCTACCACTACCACGGCATTGGCTTTACCATCGCTGATGAATCCCTTGTTCACTTCGTTTACGATGGCGATGCCGTGTACTCCTTTCATTCCGTCGATGGAGGCTATGGGTTTCTCCGTAGCCAGATCGATCACATTGAAGGAAGTGCCGTGCGAAACAAATAAATGATTATTGACTTCATCGATGGCGATATAATCGTAGCCTCCGTCTCCCGGCACGGGGATTTTCTTGTCGAAGGAATAAACAGCGGCTGTCTGCGCCCGGACTCCAGAGAATAACAGGACAGCGCCTATCAGTAAAAAAAGGGATTTTTTCATATTGTATATCAATTTAGCGCTAAGATCTGACATGACTTTGGAGAGATTCTGTAGCAACGGCTGGGATGATGCAGGTTGGATGATACGATCGGGGGTGATGCCGGCCGGCCATAAAAAGAAGCCCCGGAAGTAACTCCCGGGGCTATAGAAAGACTATGGTTAATGTTTGTTTCCTTTTCCATCGGAGGTATAAGCGCCGATATCGTTATTGTAGGTAGTATTCCCCTTGCCGATCGCCGGAGAGCCGCTGTTCAGATGAAAGTCGTTGCTGGTGGCGGCTCCATTGGGCGTAGCCACTTTGCCGTCAAAGCTTTTGAAGAGTGGGTCCTGATCGCCTACTTTCGTAGAGATGAGATCGGTCGATTGCGGTTTGCCTACGCCATCGCTGGGGTAGAAATTACCACGGATGTTGATTGCCAGGTTGCCGCCTTGTGTAGTATCCTGGTAGGTATCCTGTGAAGCGTAGAACAGGTTATAGCCGTATTTAAGATCGGCCTTTGCGGTATCCGCGTCTACGAAAATTTCCAGTCCCTGGTAGTTGTCCACCATGATATTATTATAGATATTGCCTTTGGCATTGAGTCCGACGGATACGCCTCTGCCGGGCTCGGCCTGACCTCTTCTCCAGCCGCAGCTGACCATGGTGTTGTTGTAGACATCCACGGAAGTCTGGGGTAGCGGTACGGTAGAGCTGGTTTCCAGCTTGACGCCGGTACCTGCCTGGCTATAGATCACATTGTAGGCTACGGTGCCGGTAACGCCCGTCTTCAGGTTAATGGCTTCGCCATCGGTGCTGCCGGAACAAAGGATCGTATTGCGTACGATGGTGACTTTAGCACCGCTCTGCATGCGAAGCAGGTCATCCTGTCCGTTGGTGAACCAGGAGTCTTCGATGTCTACGTTGATAGGGGCATTGACGAATACCGTTTTACGGGCGCTGCCGGAAGGATCGGGGCCGCCGGTATTGTCAATATGCGTCCATTGGATCGTAACGGATTTGGCGCTGTCGCACTGGAAGCCGCCCCAGGAGCCGGGTTTTTGGGAATCGGAATTAAAGGAGATCGGCTGTGTCTGGGTGCCTACCAGCAGCAGGGTGCCTTGTACGTTGATCTGTGCGTCTCCTTTGACCACTACCGTAACCCCTTGCTGGGAAGCCAGGGTGTCGCCGGCCTTAATAGTAATGTCCCCTGTGATGGTGTAGGTATTTCCTGTCGTAAAAGTTCCTTTTACAAAACCGGATATATTTCCCGGCGCTATGGGATTGGAGGCGGGAACGGTCGGTGTAATGATGGTCGTTTTATCGCCGCTCTTTGAGCAGGAGGCGAGGCATGCTACGAAGGCTGCGCCGATCAAATAAAGTTTTCCTGGTTGCATTGTTTGTTGTTTTTATGGTTTACTAATTTATTTCTGATAGCGAAGGCCGAAACTGAAATTGAGTTTAGTAATATCTCTTTGTACCAGCAGGCCGTTGATCTTATAGACCGATGGCGTATTCAGCAGGTTATTGAATTTGGTAAAGACGGTAAAATGGCGGTTGGTCAATTCTTTTTCCGCGGAGAAAGCCAGGTTGGACTGGGGCCGCTGGTAATAATCATAGCCATAGATCGGATAGACGAGTCCGATGGACTTGCCGATATATTGGAAAGCCAGCTCGGCAAACAAACTCCTTTTCTTATTACGGAATAACAGGGAGAGATTGAGCGTATGGTCCGTTTGTCCCTGGAGGGGTCTTTTTTGGAGGGTATCCGGATTGCTGTATCCGGATGTCAGGTCGTAATAAGATTTTGTGGAAGAAATCGTTGAATGGAGATAGGTATAGTTACCGGTGATCCCGATATTGCCGAAATAGCGGGTGAAGACCAGTTCGGCGCCATAGTCGGTGGCATTGCCGAAATTCTGCGGTTCGTAGGTGGTCCCGTTAATATATGCCAATTCGATAGGGTTATTGATCTTTTTATAGAAGATGCCCGCGAACAATTGCTCATCTTCTCTGGGGTACAATTCATAGCGGATATCGTAGTTATCGGCCACTGAATGATTCAGGTAAGGATTGCCTTCTGTTGTAGTGGCGGAGGTAGTACTGAGCCGTGGTGCGGGTACCAAATCGTAAAAATTAGGGCGGGCGATAGCTTTATAATAGGAGAACCGGAGATTGGTTATCGTATTCAACTTATATTTTACATCTATGCTGGGCAGGATATCCGTATACTTTTTATTGACGCCATTGATACCGGTGGGGTAGAAGGTATTGAGGGTATATCCCTGCTCTGTTTTTTCGACCCGGGCTCCTCCGAAAATATCCAGGACCGGAAAAGACAATTTGAATTCTCCATATCCTGCCGTGACGTTCTCGAACAGCCGGTATTTATTCTTATCATAATCGTAGGTCCCGCTGCTATTATATACCGTCCATTGGGCGGAATAGATATCCGTATATTGCTGTTTGATGCCGCTGCTGCTGGTTGTAGGCTTCAGGTCATACTCGTCCTGGATGTTATAGCGGGTCTTGTGCCGGTATAAACCGCCTGTTTTCAATTCCAGGGAGCTTGCTTCCCCTATTTTGGTCCGGTAGCTCAGATTGGCCATGCCGTCATAATCCTTGTCTTCGTTATGCTGCCAGATCCTGGTGATCACATCGAAATAGTTCGGAGTAGTGACGAAGGTATAGGGGCCGTGTATATCGTTCGTGCTATGGACGGTGTCTATCTTTTTGTTGACGGCCAGGTCGGCCTGGTCAGGCGTCCTTTTTGCGGCATAGGAGAATACACCCGTCCAGTCGAAGAGGAGATGTTTGGAAAGAATATGCTTGCCTTCCAGCTTGAGGTTTTCCAGGTACTGATGGCTGGTAACGGAAGTATAATCCGTGCTTACAGGTCCGGTACCCGGCACAGTACGACCGCCGTTGCCCCCTAAGATGGAAGTATCGACGATCACCCTGGCCTGGGAAAGATCACTGTACAGGGAGATATTGGTCAGCGTTATTTTATTATGTTCATTCAGGGCATAATCCAGATGTAGGGTCAGGCCCCCGTTTAGCTGGCGGGTGGAAAAAGAGCGGTTGGCATAATCGGAAATCGTCGGGGCGCCGCCTGCATGTATATCAGGGGCGGCCTGGTTGAAGATGGAATTGCTGCCGTAATACTGCTCCTGGAAATTCCCTGCTACCATCAGTCCCAGTTTCCGCTGAAGGAATCGCCGGCCATACACTATACCGGCCAGTGTATTAGGAAAGGGGGTAATCCCTTTAAAATCCAGGTTGGACCTGGAGAAATCACCTGGTTGGGCGACATAAGAGGGACCGTATTTTTCGATGACGCTCTTCTGCTGGATATCTTTCCGGGAGAAATTGACAAATTTCCTATCCATGAAGATCTTGCTATAGCCCAGCGAACCCAATACCTTGAATACTTCTTTCTCCGGCGCATCTTTCATCACCATATTGACGGTTCCCCCGATGGCATCGCCTTCCATTTCCGGAAGGAGGGATTTATGGACTTCGATGCTGCCCAGCAGATCGGAAGGAACGATATTCAGGGGGACATAACGGGATTTATCGTCGGGGCTGGTGATCTTGATCCCGTTGATGAGCGTATTATTATAGCGGGGATCCAGTCCGCGTATGATGGGATAGGCTTCGTCGCCGCCGCCGTTGCGTTGAATCGTCAGTCCGCTCATGCGCTGCAGCACATTAGCCGCGTTGATATCCGGAGAACGTTCCATAGCCTTTGCCGATATGACATTGACGATGTTATTGCTTCTTTTCTCCTTTGAGCGGGCGCCTGCGTCTTCCTCCTGGCTCAGCTTACCAAAGACCTGTACATCCACTAATTCTTTAATGCTTTGCTGTAAGGATATTTCCAGTTCCGTCGTCTTATTCTCAACCAGGCTTACGGATGTGGTGTAGGTACCATACCCGACGTACTCCACTTTCAGGTCATATTCGCCGGGAGGAAGTCCTTTGAAGGTAAATTCTCCGTCATTGGCGGTAGTGGTATTTCTAACGACTCCTTTCGCATTGGTGCAGGAGATGATGGCGCCTGAGAGTCGCTCTTTTGAAGGTCCGTTTTTCACCGTGCCTTTTAGAACGACCTGGGCCAGGCCATTCAGGGAGCATAATAGTAGAGCAGCTATCAGGAAAAGGAAAAAAATCTTCATACCCGCGACATTTTGGTAGGCAAAAGTGCTCGTATTTGCAACACCAATCTTCCGGAGCTTCAGAAATAAAACAAGGGTAACAATTCTATAATCATTTGATAATAAATGCGCTATAAATACTAAAACCCTACAAGATCTATACAGGATGTCTCCATAATCGCTACAGGATCCGTTGTTATTCCGGTAACATTGGCTTCGGGGCTTTCCGGGAGGGGGATTATTGGCAACTACAGAATTGCTCCAAAATTTTGCGCTTATTTTGAGTAAAACAGCACCGATGAAGTTTATTCCAAGCCGCCGATGAAGATCCTTATCATAGAAGATGAAGCCGTTTTAGCCCAAAGCATGGCCACTTACCTGAGGGGGGAGAGCTATCTCTGTGAGCTGGCTCCGGATTGCCGTACGGCGCTGGAGAAGATCGATAATTTCGACTATGACTGTATCCTGTTGGATATCTCTCTTTCGGATGGCAATGGCCTGACGATTTTAAAAGAGTTGAAGGCCAACAAAAAAACGGATGGGGTTATCATTATATCCGCCCGTAATTCCATTCTTGATAAGATCGATGGGTTGAATATGGGCGCCGACGATTATCTCAGCAAGCCGTTTCACCTCTCTGAATTGAGCGCCCGGATAGCCGCTGTGATCCGCAGAAGGCAATTTAGCGGCAATGAAGTACTTCATTTTAACGAGCTGGTCATCAATCTATCTGCCAAGACCGTATCGGTTTCGGGCGCTCCGATAGATCTGACGCGCAAAGAATATGACCTGCTGCTCTATCTTTCTTCCAATAAGAACCGGGTTATTTCCAAGAATGCCATTGCCGAGCATCTGTGGGGTGAGGAAGCGCTGGGGTATGACAATCTCGATTTTATTTACTCGCACATGAAGAATCTCAAGCGGAAGCTGAGCCAGGCGGGATGTGGTGATTATATCCGGTCCATGTATGGGATGGGGTATAAATTTGAGATAAAGGGCCCCTCCTAGCAGTGCGGTTTAAAAATAGCTTTTCATTAGTCGACCAGCATTACCTTGCTATTCTTTATCAAAGCGCCGCTTTTTTCAACTGTCATATAATAGATTCCGGGTACGAGATCCTGTAGGCTGACTTCGTGGTTGGAGCTGCCGATGATACCAGATCGAACCGTTTTTCCCGTGTTGTCGTATAAGTGAAAGGTTTCGCCTGCCTCTGCGCCCCTGATATACACCCTCTTGCCGGCCGGGTTGGGATAAGTCGTGATGATGTCGGTCACGCAATTCGAAATGAGTCTCAGTACCTGACTGTAGGTTGTCTGTCCATCCTGGTCGATCATCTTCAGACGGTAGTAAGTATCGGGGGCTGTTATCGGGAGCACCAGCTGGTGCTTCTGTTCACCGGAGGCATTGCTGGCGGCGACTACGGTCGCGGTTGTGTAAGACAAGGCGTCCGTGCTGCTTTGCAGTTCAAAACGAGCTACATTTTTTTCATCGGCGGTGACCCATTCGAGGTTGGCGACGCAATGGGTGCTGGAGGCATCAAAACGAATAAGCCGTAACGGCAGGATTACGGGGCTGCTCAGTGCCAGCGTACCGCTGCTGAAGCTGCTCACCTGGAACTCTGCATAGCGGAGTCCCTGGAAATAGCCCAAAGTATAATGCGACAGATCGGCGGTGGCGGCATAGCTGTATTCAATGTATCCTGTCGCAGCGGTATTATAGGCATCCGTTCCTTCTACTTTGTAGAGGATCAGGTTCGAGAGCTGGCCGCTAAAGCTGCTGGTCATCGCCAGGTCAAGGCTGTCCTGGCTGTTAAAAAAGAACCGGACGGCGACATTACCTGTAGGTGCAGTGGAGGCAACTACGGTCCAGCTACGGTTGAGGGGATAGAGGTTCTTGCTTATTCCAAAGGGTGTGTTTAGCATATTCACCAGGCCGGCGCCATATTTATCATTCAGCTTGCCTGTAATGGTAAGGCTACTGATAGTCACATTGGCGCTGTTGACTGCCAGCACTAATTTATTGCCGGTCGGATTGTAAAAATGATGCCAGTTACCCATTAAGCAATCTCCGGGTGTGGCGTTCACTTCGTTGGCGGCAGCGGGTAAAGTAAAACCGGTATTTTCATAGGCGCCCATATCCGTTACAGACTGCAGGATCCTGGAAGCGCCGGTGACATCTGTTGTAAAAGAGGAAGGGATCTTGCTGTTGTCGCCAACATTGACAGCCGGGCTGCACAGCGGCAGCTGGTAGTTGCCTGTCGTGGTGGGGGCCGAAGTGGCTGCCACCGGATTGGTAAACAGCGGGTCGGTGGCTCCATCGAGGTTGCCATTGACAGCCGTAGTGATATTCTTTATCAGGCTATAGATCACCGAACTGGTGCTGCTGTAGACCTCTGGGTTCGTTGCGCAGGTGTTGCCATATACGATGCTATTAGCCATCGTCAGCGCAGCGCTGACATAAACGCCCCCCCCTTTGCTGCCGGACCCGGAGCCGCTCGCCTGATTGCCGGCGACCGTACAGTTGATCAGCGTCAGGGCGCCGGTGACATAGATGCCTCCGCCGAAACCGGTGCCGGAGCCAGGGGCCATACCCGTGACCTTATTCCCCGAAAACAGACAGCCTGTGAGCGTGATCGGCGAATTGGAATAGAACCCGCCTCCAAACCCGCCGGTACCGAGGCCGGTAATGCTATTGCCCGAAAAAATGCAGTTGACGACCGTGGGAGAAGAAGTCATGTTGCACATTCCTCCTCCATAAGCGGGACTGCTCAAACGGAAGTTTGTGCTTGTGGCGGTATTACCTGAAAAAGTGCAGTTGGCGACCGTAGGCGATGCGTTATTATTATACATGCCTCCACCGTATTGAACGCTAACCCCTCCTTTTACCGTAAAGCCATCCAGCAGGGCCGCAACTGTAAGTCCGTTGTTATTGTTGGTGATGACCTGGCTGCCATTGCCTTGCAGGATGGTGGTCTGAATAGTCCATTGACGGTCTGTCATCGCCGGGTTGCCGGTGGACGGGAACCCTCCATAGATCTTTACGCCCTCTTTCATGGAAAAGCTCTGTCCGCTTGCAGGCTGGTAAGTACCGGCGGCCACCCAAACCTGGTTGCCTGTTGCCGATGCTGTGATCATAGCCTGCGGGTTGCCGGAGGCGTCGGTCCAGCTGGTACCTGCGCCCGTGGCTCCCTGTCTGACATAGCGGATGGTTTGCGCCCGGGACAAATGGCCGGAGGAAAGTAATAAAAGGGCAAAAAGGACCCTGTGGGTCACTGAACGGATAAAAAGGGACATAATAACCGCAAAGTACTATGCCAGGGGTAAGGAGCATATTTTGGCCGGTTACAAAACGTTACACCCCCTGTTACAATAGGTTACACCCAACGTTACATGTTAATAATCAATTCATTGACCCTGCTGTCGGCAGGCAGGTTCATCTTTTTGCGGAGACGGTGCCAGGTGACCCGGATAGCTTCGGAGGTGACACCTAATGAGGAGGCGATCTCTTTATTGGAGAGGTTGAGCCTGGCCAGCGCCAGAAATTTTAGTTCTGTTGTCGTGATGCCGGGAATCTTTTGAAGTAGCCCGGTGAGGTATCCGGGATAAACCTTGTCCAGCAGGATCCTGAACTTCTCCCAATCCTGCGTCGTCAGGATAGTAGTTTGATAAAGTTGGGTCAGAAACTCGTCTTTATCGCCGGCAGCCTTTTCTTTGATCAGCTTTTCAATAAGTTCATTTTTTTCGACGATGTCATGGGTCATTTCTTCCAGCTGGGTGGTTGCCAGCAACAAGGCGGTTGCTTTTTCGGACAGCAGCTCCTCTTTTTCCAACTGCTGACGTCTGTGTCGCTGCCGGATAGTCCGCAATAAAAACAGACCGGAGACCAGCATTAATAGCAGACAGGCCAGAAGGGCAAATAACTTAAAGGACATGATCTTTTTGTCCTTTTCTTCCCTTTGTTGATCGAAAAGGGCTTTTTTCTCCAGGATCCGGGCGAGCAGGATGCCATTGAACTTCCGGGCAAGGCTATCCTTTACGAATAAGGTTGAGTCCATATAGACCCTGGCCAGTTTTGCCTGGTGCTGGCCGACATACATTTTATTCAATAAAGGATACAAGGACTCATACAGATAGAAGAGGGAGGCCTGCCTGACAGTGGCGACGGCGGCAAGGGTGGCCGCCGCCGCTTCCTTTTCCTGGTTTTTTTGAAAGTACAGTTCGGCAAGCTGCATTTGCGCTTCCGAAGCCATTCGCCAGTTTTTTTCCGTCAAAGCGAGGTTCAGTGAGTATTGCAAATCCGGGATAGCGGCCTCCAATTGATGACGCAGCAGCTTGTTCTTACCCAGGCCCCCTTTGATCGCACCCATAAACCAGCGTTCTCTGGCTGCTTCTGCAAAAGGAATGAGCAGCTGATAATAATAGTCGGAGGAATCCAGCCGGTTGAGCGTCCGATACGCTTCGGCAATACTGATCCTGGAATCAAAATAGCTATCCCTTGCAAAAACCTCGGAGATGTTGGGTAACGGCACCTGCAAATAGTAATAAATTGCCTTAGGATACTCATGGAATTCGTAATACGCATTGCCCATATGATAGAGCATGCGGGCCTTATCGGGGAAATCCGAAAGAGCTACCGGCCGCAGAAGGTCATCGAGTTGGTTATAGGCTTCGAATGCGGTCTCGAAATCCTGTAAGTACTGCCAGCAGTAATCCGCGAGAATATCTCTGGCGCAGGCTTCGATACGCAACAACCTGTTTTTTTTGCCGCGGTCTATCAGTTCGTTCAGGTCATTCAGGATAAGGACCTGCTGATCGGGCATACGGCAGCGCCGGTAAAAAACCCGCTGCAAGTCGGCTTCCAGTATGATGGAGACGTTGTTATTTTTTTGACCATAAGCGCTGAGTGCATCGACTATTTTAAATGCTCCGAACGAGTCCGGTGAAGAAAAAATGGAGTTGCCGATCTTCCAGATGACCGGTGCCTTGTCCGCATAATTTTCTTTTAGCAGCTCGCTCCATTCTGCGGTATCTGTCTGGCAGTTGACAGTAAGGGGTATCCGACCAATAAGAACTGCGGTCAGGATCAGGCGAAGAGCCGCATTCCTGTGAATACAAGAAAGAAGAAGACATTGGCGGCTATACATTACATTCGGACGCTTGGGATAGGCACTGGGAAATAAAATGGAAGATAAAGAAAAGCCAGTTAATTTGCGGAAGTTCCGCAAATTAACTGGCTATAAAAAAATTACACGGCTTCTTACATCAATTTAAACACCAGACCGATCTGTACCGCGGTGATATCATATCCGGCTTCGGCATTGAACCCAAAGTTAGGCGTTACGAAGTAAGAAGCGCCTACGAAAGCGCCGGGGGCCGGGATGACGGAGCTGTGACTATAATTAGGATCGTACTTTAGGTGATGGAAGCCTAGTCCTGCCGACACACCGCCGTAGGTATCGAGACCAGGTACCTGCCAGCCGTAATGCCAGGCAGCTCTTGCTGCGGCTACGATGGTCGAGGAGTGATAATTATCATAACCATTATACCCACCGCTGGACCAGGATCCGCCGAGCTCACCACCGAGGGTTATCACGCCCGGGCCTGCCTGCCACATTGCCTTTTCGATGGCTATTTTTGTTCCAAAGCCTGTATTATAATCATCACCTTTATAATCTGCGCCAACCCCAACCCCTAAATTGAGGATCACATCTCCCAACTGTACGGGAGTGATTGGGCCATTGCCGCCGCCGTGACCATGATGCGACTGGGCAAAAGTCATAGTAGATACGCTAATACCAAGAACAACTAAGATAAATTTCGCTTTTTTCATAGTTCTATTTTTGCAAATATAATACCAAAACGATCGCTAAAAGGAATTCTGCTGAACGGGGAGATAAAAAATACCCGTTATCCCTTGTTTTTTTCGATGAAAATAGTTGCTATTCCCTGTTCTTAGAGTCGATGAGGATCGTTACCGGCCCGTCATTTAGTAATTCTACTTTCATGTCTGCGCCAAATTCCCCTGTGTGGATTTTTTTACCCAGCTCTTTTTCCAGGCAGGAGATCATTTGTTCATATAAAGGGATGGCGATGTCGGGCTTACTGGCCCGGATATAGGAAGGACGGTTCCCCTTGTTCGTAGAAGCGAACAGGGTGAATTGACTTACGAGCAGGAGTTCGCCTCCTGTTTCTTTTACGGAAATATTCATAATGCCGGCCGCATCATTGAAAATACGCAGGTTGACGATCTTGCCGCTTAGCCATTCTATATCCTTAGCCGTATCTGCATCTTCGATGCCTACTAATACCAATAGGCCGCCCTCGATAGCCGACTTGCGGACGCCTTCGATAGTGACGGATGCCCGGCTCACCCGTTGGAGTACAACACGCATTTTTTTTGATGAAGATACTTTTTTTTATGAAGTGGTGGTGAGTTGTGGTCGTCGCAGAGACGGGAGCTTGGGCAGGTGCAGCACTCCCTTTTCTTCCGAACTGACGATGATCGCGCCGACGAGCATCAGGATCAATATAATGGTCGCCATCATCTGTACCTGGCGGCCCAGGTAGTAAGAGGTTGGGCGAAAGAGAAACCGGATGACGTGACGTCCGGGCGGCAAGGACAGTCCTCTCAATACATAATTCGTGCGTATGATCGGTTCCTCCCGGTTATCTACCCACGCCCGCCATCCGCGGTTATAAAATATTTCGCTGAAGACTGCAAATTGTTTCGTGTCCGATTCCGACAGGTAGGTGACCAGGTCATTGTCATTTTTCACCAGTTCGATGGATGCCGTCCTGTCAGGGTTGGCGTCCAGGGATATCCGCTGCCGGTCTGCCTCAAATGCGATGGCGGTGTCTTCCGGATGCAACCGGGTCAGCGCGTTCATAACGGCCTGGGGGGTTTGTTCGAACCGAACCGTACGCACGAACCATACCGGGCCCAGGGAGCTGTCATTTGTGTATACGGAATCTCCGCCGGAGGGAAGCGGTTTGATAATATATTTCGTATTCAACATATTGATCACCGGGCTGCAGTGGGGATAGTTGAAGAGCTGCCGGTTGATAAGATCTTCATAGATACGCAGCTTAGCCGCATGGTAACCTCCGATGGAATGGTGAAAATAGGCTGTCATCGCCCCATAGCTTAAGGCGTTGGAGACGCTGTCCCGCACGTCGAATACCCGGTAGTAGCTCTTATCTTCCAGGATCTGGTTATCGGCCTTCGTGGCGGAAAAGTTCTGGTTGTAATCCAGCTTTTCCTTATAGTTGTTGCTATTCAGGTATTTCAGATCTATCCCCATTATATCCACGAAGCAAAGGATACCGGCTATTCCTAAAAACAAGGCCGGTCTGAGCCGGGTCCTGAGGTAAAGGACGATCAGCAGGGCTGCGCCGGCAATGAAGAGGAGGGATCTCCCTCCGCTCCGGAGGAAGAGGGATTGGCGGTCTGCCTGCAGTCCGTCCACATAGGCCCGCATATCCTTTACCGCGTCGCTGCCCCCGAGGGCTGCTTTCTGCAGCAATTCCCCATCCAGTTCGCTCTTATACTCATAATGCACATACAGGAAAGCCAGCGCGGCGAAAAGGGCGCCGGTAAGGAGCAGTCCCCATTTATATTGCCGCCAGAGCAGCGCCGGATTTCCCCTGGCGGTTATTTTGTCCAGGGTGAGCACGGCCAGCATACATAAAAGGAAGGTCGGTACGACGATGATCATACTGGGCGCCCGGAATTTATTATACATGGGCAGCGCTCTCAGCAGGAAACTATTGAATGGCTGAAAATAACTTCCCCAGCTCATCATGATGGCGAGGATACAGGCGCCCAGGATCCACCATTTATGTTTATTATCCAGCAGGAACAGGCCGATCAGGGCCAGGAAGCAAATGACGGCGCCTGCATACGGCGGGCCGGATACCAGGATGCCGATGCCTCCCCAATAATATTTAGGTCCGTCTTCCCCGATCTGTCTGGCCAGTTCCGGGGACATTTTTTTGAGGGCGACCACTGCTTTCGAGCTTTCTTCCGGCAATTCCAGGTCCGTGCTACCTCCAAAAATATCGGGGACCAGCATGACCAGTGGCTCGGTGCGATACATGCTAAAATCAAAAGCGGAATTCTCGCTCAGGCCGTTTTCGGTATAGCCGCTTTGCTTATCAGCCAGTTCGCTGCCTCCGCGCACTGTTTCTTTAGAAGAGTCGAAGGTGGTGAAAAGGGATACGGCATTGCTGAGCACGCCGGCCGCGGCCGCTCCCAGGGTAATGATCACTACCCGGCCCAGGTGCCGGAAGTCTTTTGCCCGGATCCAGCGGATAGCGTACCATGCAAAAAGAAAGACGGCGATGATCACTCCATAATAGACGATCTGCATATGTCCGATGGATACCAGCAAGGCCATGAACAGGGCCGTCAGTGCCATCCCCTGCCAGTATTTTCTTTCGAAAAGCAGGATCAGGGAAGCGATCAGGCCCGGCAGCAAGGCAATGGATTGCATCTTGGTATCATGTCCTACGGCTATGATGACGGGGTTATAGGTGGCATAGGCATAAGCCAGGGCGCCGATGATCCCGATATAGGGGTTAATCCGGAGAGCCAGGGCCAAAAAATAAAAGCACAGGCAGGCCAGGAAAAAGAAGCTAACCGGCTTTGGCAGGCCCAGTGTGAGGAGTCTGTAAGAAATGGAAGTGATATTGACGAGCGGCCCATCCATGGCGATCTGGTAGGCGGGCATTCCGCTGAACATGCCATTGGTCCATAAGGGGAAATGACCATGGGTCGTCTTGTACTGGAAGGAGTTCTGGGCCATCCCCTGCCATTGCAATACGTCCTCCTGAAAAAGTACTTTGTTTTCAAAGACCGGTTTGCAGTAGAGTACTGCTACCAGCAAAAAAACAAGGACCGCCACCAGGTGGGGAATAAGTTTCCTGAATGAGAATTTGTCAATAGATATAAATCGCATATCGGCTAAGTGAAAAATCGGCTTTTGAACGTATGTTAATCCTTTTGCAATTGTCGGACCAGCTTATAATTGTCCTTAGAATTGCTCTGATTTTTGTAAAGTCTTAACTTCGGCCGGTCGATTGCCGCTAAAATAGCAAATGACCACAGAGAAACCTGAAATATATAAAGTTGTTAGGAATTAAACTATCATGAAGGTCGATATTACCAAAGAAATTGTTTTTCAGACCGCCCGCAGCGGAGGCAAAGGGGGGCAGAACGTCAACAAAGTGGAGACGATGGTGGAAGGTTATTTCCATATCCGTAACTCCGTCCTGCTGACGGAGGGGCAAAAAGCGCTTCTGGAGAAGAAATTAGCGTCGAAGATCAATTCGGAGGGGTTCCTGCAAGTCCGCTCCCAGGTGCATCGCAGTCAGTTGGGCAATAAGGGGGAGGTGATCCGGAAAATGCATGTTTTGCTGGAGCAGGCCCTGAAAAAGGAGAAAAGGCGGATTGCCACCAAGCCGACGGCTGGCTCCAGGGAAAAAAGGATCGAGGGTAAAAAGAGACAGGCGCAGGTTAAGAGAGACCGAAAGTCGCCTTCGCGGGGGGAATAAAGCCCCCCTTGCGGGGGGACAGCAGCCTCCTCCCACCTTTCGGCGGAACTGCTGCTGAGAAATAATCCCAAAATGTTTAATGGTTAATGGTTCTGATCAGGGCTGATAATAATAATCTACGGTCGAGATGATTAGGGGCTGCAAATTATTCTAGAACCCGATCGACTTTCGGGCAATTCAAAGGTCCATTTTCCGGGCCGCTATGGCAAGCGAAGTCCTACCTGAATGCCATACGTACTTATACGCATTTTATTCAGGTGTATATACCTGTCCCTCTATTTCCACGGAATATGTATTTTGCCGCCGTTTAGTTGATATCTCCCTTTAAATCACCCTTTAAAAGAATTTTTTATGAACAAAACCCTTAGACCGGGCTCCTGGATCCTGCCGGCGCTCGCTCTGTTAGTCATTTTCTGCACATTTGCCCTGTCCGGTTGTCATGAAACCGTCTGTCCTGAAACTGTTCTGAATGAAGACAGTATCAAGCCGCATGCTATCTCTATTGCCGATGCGGCGCTGCTGACCTCCCATTTCAGGAACACGGTCGACACTTTTGACAAGAAGTGCCCTGGTTTCAAGGATTCTCTGAAATTCGGGTATTCCGAAGCCTTTAATGGCGAGACGTACCGGATCCTGCTCCGGCAAAAGGATTCACTCAATCGTCCGGCCGCGGGGATCCGGATCTATTATGGATTGGGTAAGGACGGCCAGGTCAAACTGGTGATGGTGCCGATAGATTCGAACGGCAATGACATCCTTCGTCATCTGATCGACATTGATAAACCTGTACCGGGTGTTTCGCCGGCGCATACGGAGGCGCTGAGTGTTACTACGGCGCAGGCTATGGAACAGGGACAGCTTTGTCCGACGATCTGTCCTCCGGCTCCGAGCCCGCTGGAACCTTAGCGCTTAGCGCTCAGGGAATATTAGAAAGGAAACTATGAAATTTATTTTCGTTTTTTTGCTGAGCCAATCTATTCTTCTACCTATTATCACGGGGCTGATACGCTTGCGTCGAGTCGACAAAAGCTATCAGCCTTTTTTTCTGTTGTTACTGATCGGATTTCTGACGGAGGTGATAAGTTTTATCGTAAGCAAGGCCATTAAGAGTAATCTTATAGTTGTCAATATCTATGTCTTAATAGAATGGATATTCATAGCCTGGCAATTTCATGTCTGGGGATTCCTCCGGCAACGTAAAAATGCTTTTTATGGCTTATTGATCATAACTACGCTCTTCTGGGTGGTGGAAAACCTGGTATTTCATAAGATCACTTCCATCGTTCCTTATTTCCGTTTTCTTTATTTCTTTCTGATCGTGCTGATCAGCGTCAATAAGATCAATTTTATGATCACCCATGACTACCGCAATCTTTTTCGGAACCCTCAATTCCTTATCTGTATTGCTTTTATCTTCTATTTCATATTTATGATCGTTTATTTCTGGGCTTACGAGGTCAGTTTGTTCGGGAAATCGGAAATCACCGGTATTATCATCTTTTTGATGGCATACGTTAACGTTTTTACCAATATCATCTACGCGATTGCTTTTCTTCTGATTCCCGCCCCGCAAAAGTTCACTCTCAGGTAGCTTTTGGTCTGTCGTTTGCTGCGAGAAGACGTTTTGTAAAGGTTCCTTTAGCAGGAGTCTGTAAATGATCGTATTTTTAGTGGAGAATTGATGACTTCTTATGCCAAACAGCTAGGATAAGTGGGCGCTGTAACTGCCAAGCTATATTTTGAAGATGGAAAGCAAGATCCTGAACATAACCATTCTCTTCTCTATAATTATCGGAGCAATAATTGTATATTTTTTTGCATCTATTATCCGCTATCACCGGCGCTATATGCGGCTGCAGCGGGAAAGGATCTTTGCAGAGATCACCATCCGGGAGAATGAGCGCAAACGGATCTCGGGTGATCTGCACGATAGCCTTGGCCCCCTGCTCTCTGCCGTCAAGCTCAATATCAGCAGTGTGGACATCGAGCATCCCCAGGACAGGGCATTGATGGAAAAGACGGCCGGGTACCTGGACGAGATCATCGGCAGCATGCGGCGGATATCCCATGACCTCCTGCCCAATACCCTGGAAAGAAGGGGGCTGGTGGAAGCCATCCGTGAATTTATAAGCCAGGTCAGCCTCAAGCAGACCACCAATATCCAGCTATATGTAGTAAAAGAGATCCTGGTGCCCAAAGAGAAGGAGATCCATATTTTCCGGATGATCCAGGAGATCGTCCATAATACCCTCAAACACGCCCAGGCCGCTAATCTGCAGATCGGTCTCAGTGAAGAAGGGGGGCATCTTCTCTTCCTGGCCAAAGACGACGGCAAAGGTTTTGATAAGGAGAAAGCCCTGGCCGGATCGCATGGACTGGGGCTCAGGAGCCTGGAAAGCCGTTGCGAGATCCTGAATGGAATCCTCTCCCTGGATTCGAAGCCCGGGGCCGGCACCAATTACTTTATTAAGATCCCGGTGGGGTGATCGGCTCGGGTATTTTACCTATTTTTGAGGCTACCCCTTTAGCTAAATGATGAAAAATAGTATCAGCCTGGTAATTGCAGACGACCACGAGATCTTTCGGGATGGGCTTGCCCTTATGCTCTCCAAACAAGATACGATCTCCCTCGTCGGACAGGCGGGCAATGGCCGGGAGCTTATTCAACTGGTGACCGAGATGCAGCCCGACCTGGTGCTTACCGATATAAAAATGCCGCTTCTGGATGGCATTGCCGCTTCCAAGTTCCTTTTACAGCAGAATCCCGGGTTGAAGATTATCGCCCTGTCCATGTTCGAGGAGGAGAACCTCATTGTCGAAATGCTGGAAGTGGGAGCCAAAGGCTATTTATTGAAGAATGCGGACAAAAAAGAGATCCTGGAAGCGATTTTCACCGTCTATGACGGCAATATCTTTTATTGCAAGCACACTTCTGCGCGCCTCGCCTCCCTTATTGTAAAAAGCAAGTTCGATCCTCATAAGAAAGATCCGGGCACCCTCTTCACCGAAAGGGAGAGGGAGGTCATCCGTCTCATTTGCCGGCAGCATACCGCCCAGGAGATCGGTGAGAAGCTCTTTCTCAGCAAACGGACCGTCGAAGGCTACCGGACCAGGATCCTGGAAAAGATGGAGGTCAAAAATACGGCGGGAGTCGTCGTATTCGCCCTGAAGCACAATCTGATCAACGAGCGGGACATTCAATAGACGAGCGGGACAAGACGAGCGGGACATTCGGCAAGAATGGAGTATTTTTGACGATTAGATCTAAACAATAGCCTTTTGAGCAGCATAAAAAAATTAGCGGGACAAACGATATGGTATGGAATGAGCTCCATTTTTGCGCGGTTCCTCTTTTATCTGCTTACCCCTTATCTGACCCTGGTATTCCAGCATACCTCCGGTTATGGGGAAATGAGCCTGGTGTATTCCATCATTCCTTTTTTGAATATCCTGGTGTTATTGGGGTTTGAAACGGCCTATTTCCGCTATATCCAAAAGCAAGAGGCAGAGAGGGATGTGTATGATACCCTTTTGGGCTCTCTGCTGATCACGACCACGCTTATTACCGCGTCGATGCTTTTTTTCCGGCAGGGCATCGCCACTTTCATCCATGTAGGCGCCCATCCGGAGTATATTACGATCAGCGCCTTTATGATCGCCTGTGACGCCCTGTCGGCGCTGCCCTATGCCAAACTGCGGCATGAGGGCCGGCCCCGGAAGTTTGCCGTTATCCGCATCTCGGCCATCCTGCTGAATATTGTCTTTACTTATTTTTTTCTGTCTGTCTGTCCCCGCCTGCTGAAGAGCCATCCCAACAGCCTGATGCTGCTGGTCTATAAGCCCAACTTTGGGGTGGGATATGTGCTGATTGCCAACCTGCTCTCCAACCTCTTCCAGGTGCTGGCCCTGTCCCGGCAGCTATTGGAATTCCGGTGGCGTTTTAACAGAAAGCTGTGGAAGGAGATCATGATCTATGCGCTGCCGCTGACCATTGCGGGTTTCGGGGGTATGATCAACGAGACATTCGACAGGATCCTGCTGGCGAGACGGCTGCCCCTGCCCGATAAAGAGGCCCAATACCTGGTAGGCGTCTACAGCGCCTGCTATAAATTATCCCTGCTGATCAGCCTCTTTATCCAGGCCTTCCGGATGGGGGCGGAGCCCTTCTTCTTTTCTCAATCCGTGCGGGATGATGCCCGCCGCACCTACGCCCGGGTGATGAAATTCTTTGTAATGACGATTTGTCTGATGTTCCTCGTCGTCGCCCTCTACCTGGATGTCTGGAAGCATTTTATAAAGGACCGCAGCATGTGGGCGGGCCTGAAAGTCGTGCCCATCTTATTGTTTGCCAATATGTTCCTGGGTATCTACTATAATCTTAGCATCTGGTACAAGCTTTCGCAGAAGACTATGGCGGGCGCCTACATTACTTTGATCGGCGCCGTGATCACCCTGCTGATCAATTATATTTTCATACCGGCCTATGGTTATATGGCTTCCGCCTGGGCCACCTTCTTTTGTTATGGCAGTATGATGGTGATCTCTTTTGTCTGGGGTCAGCGGGCTTACCGGGTGCCTTATGCCTGGAAGAAGCTGGTAGCTTATATCGTGATTGTCGCCCTTATCTATTTTGTCCATCACTCCCTTATAAGGCTCTTCCCCAACAGCGCCGTTTTCAGTATTGGGCTGGCGCTGATTTTCACGGGTGGGTATGCGCTCTTTATCGCCCGGATCGAGCGAAAGGAGTTTCAGCGGCTGCCCTATATCGGACGATTTTTTGGCCGGGCGGCGGCTCCGGCGGTGCCGAGTTGACCGTCGAATCCGGTGGTGCGGGGTTGGTTCCCGGACCGGGTAGCGGGTCCGCTTATTTCCTGAAAAAAGGGTTATTCGTTTTCTCCCAACCGATCGTTGTCGCTTCCCCGTGACCGGGATATACGGCTACTTCGTCCGGCAGGGCCCAAAGTTCTTCCCGGATACTGCGCAGCAAGGTGTCGTGGTCTCCGCCCGGCAGGTCCGTACGGCCGATGCTTCCCCGGAAAAGGACATCTCCCCCGATCAGGAATCCCTGAGCTTCACAGTAAAAGCCGATACTGCCCGGTGAATGTCCCGGCAGGAAGAGCACTTTCAAATCATTATCCCCGAGGGTCACCCGATCTCCCGCGGCCAGAAAGATCAGTTCTCCTCTATAGTTCTCAAAAGGCATCCCCCACCGCAAACCGGCTGCAGGAGCGTTGTCCAGTACCAGCTTCTCCTTTTCGTGGAGATGGAGGGGTAAGTCCCAGGTCTCATACACGTATTTATTACCGAAGATATGGTCCAGGTGGCAATGGGTATTTAACAAAACTTTAGGGCTTAGTCTCTCCTGTTCAATATATTCGGTCAGGGTGACCCGTTCGTTGCCAAAATAACACCCGGGATCTATGATGCAGCAGGCATCCTTTTCATCGGATAGCACGTATGTATTTTCCTGAAGGGGGTTGAATGCAAAAGATTTTATAGTAAGCATACGATCGCAATTTTATTGGTAATGGACCTGCGGTCCGTACAATGGCTGAACTGCCTTTGGTTTGGATAAAATCAATTTCACCGGTATTATGGATTGTTATAACTTTAAAACCTCACTGAAAAGGTATGGGTATGCAAGTTCACCAGATTATGCCGAAATCACGCTATTTTTTTTTGATTTTACTGGGAGGGTTATTTTTTTCCGGGCGGAGCCTGGCCCAGGTAAATACGGTGGAATTCGGGAAGAACCGGCTTCAATTTAAAAATTTCAAGTGGAAATACTATCAGACGACCAATTTCAACACTTACTTTAACGAGGGGGGGCAGGAATTAGGGAAATTCGTCTGTCAACTGGCTGAAAAAGAGCTGCCGGGCATTGAGCAATTCGAGGAATACGGGCTGCAGCGCCGGGCGAATATCGTCATTTACAACTCCTACAATGACCTGGAGCAATCCAATATCGGGCTGAGCCTCGACTGGCAGACGACAGGCGGCATTACCAAGCTGGTGAACAACAAAATGGTGGTTTACTTTAACGGGGATCACAATAACCTGCGGATCCAGATCCGGCAGGGGATCGCCCGGATCCTCATGGAGAATATTCTCTTCGGGGATGACCTGGGGGAGTTCGCCACCAATCAGGCCTTGCTGGACCTTCCTCAATGGCTGACGGACGGGTATATCGAATATGTGGGAGAGAACTGGAATACCCAGCTGGACGACCAGCTTAAATCGGCTATCCTGGGCGGGCGCTATAAGAATTTCTACCAATTCGCCTTCGAAAAACCTAACCTGGCGGGGCATGCATTCTGGCAATACCTGGCGGAAAAATACAAAAAGGAGAATGTCACCTATTTCCTGTATTTATCCAGGGTGTACCGCAACCTGAATAATGCCTCCATGCGCATCTGTAAAAAGAAATTCAAGGAGGTATTAAAAGACTTCATGAACGAGGAGGAGGAGAAATACGATAAGGATATCCGTGGCCGCCGCAATTTCCCCAAGGGCAATGTAGCGGTGGTGGAGACCATCAATGACCACAAGGATTTCTTTCATTTCTCTCCCAATCCCGCTCCCCGCAGCCAGACCTATGCCGTAGTGGAGTTTAACCATGGCAAGTATACGGTCACCCTGCATGAGAACTTCATTTATACCAAGGTCTTATTGAAAATGGGTGTACGCACCCCCGCGGAACAGCTCGCCCCCCATTACCCCCTGATCGCCTGGGATAATAAGGGTACCCGGCTGGCATGTATCTATTGGGACCGGGGCAAGGTAAAGTTATTCGTCTATGATGTGACAAAAAAGTATAAACCCATCGTACAGGACCTGCCCGACTTCGACCAGGTGCAGGATGTGAAGTACATGCTGGACAACAATACCCTGCTGATGAGCGCCTCCCGGAAGGGGCAGATGGATATCTATGTCTACAAAATGGACAAGCAGACCTATAAGCAGATCACCAATGACGTATATGACGAGCTGGACCCTTCGTTTGTGGCTTTCCCGAATAAGACCGGCATCATTTATTCCTCGAACCGTCCTTCGGGCCGGGCAAGGACCGGGGATACGGTATTACCGTCCAATTACCATTACAATATCTTCCTCGTGGACAACTGGAATGAGAGCGAGGCCAAACAGATCTCCCAGCTTACTTTCCTGAAGTACGGAAATGCCCGTTATCCTACCCAGTATAATAACAATCACTTCACCTTTATCAGCGATGAGAATGGGATTGCCAACCGCTATGCGGGTTTCTTCACCACCAAGCGGGCGGGTATCGACACGGTCTACAAAGTGGGGGAAGAGCTGCTGCACAACCCGGACCCCAGGGATCTGGATTCCACGCTGAAGGCGCAGCATAAGACGGAGCCGGATACCGTGTATGCTTTTTCCATCACCAATGACTCCTCATATATATTCCCCATCACCAATTATGAGAGCAGCCTGACGGAGACGAAGAGCGCCGGCGACAACGGGCAGGTAAGTGAAGTAAGGCAGGAGGGTGATTTGAAATTCCTGTATAAGCTGAAGGTGGACGATGCGGCCCTGAAAAAGCGTAATCTCAATGCCCGGATGACGGACTATCGTAAGAAGACCGTATCCGAAAATATGGTAGCGACGGCGGGCGCCCTTCCTCCTGTGACCAAGCCCCGTTCGGACAGCGCCCGTAAACCCGGTACTGATTTCTTCGAAAGCGAATTCAATCGTGACCAGAAGGATACTTCTTCGGCTAACCGCCGTCCGGCGGTGCCGACCAGCAATCCTTTCGCCACCCGTCCGGAGCCGCCGAAAGAGGAGCCGATCCTGAAGAAGGCCAAGCTATTCGATTATAAGCTGAAATTTTCCGTGGACAATTTCTCGGCGGGCTTCAATAATGACGTGCTGATCACCAGGTATCAACCCTATACCGGTTCGCTGCCCATCAATATGAGCGGGGCGGACGCTTTCAGCGGCATGCTCAAGGCCAGCATATTCGATCTGTTTGAAGATATCCGGTTTACCGGCGCCATGCGTTTGCCTTTCTTCGGCGGCGGTTCCAGCGCTACTTCGATCGCGCCACAGGGAACCAGTACTTTTACACCGGGAAGCTCTTCCTTTTTTGACGGAAGCGGCGAGTGGTATGCGCGGGTGGACTATCTGAAGCGCCTTTTTGATTACTCCCTGGTCTATTACCGGGAGACGGAAGTGGGCACTTACAATGATACCACCCTTTACTCCGGGTACGATCTGGGATACAGTGCTAAATCCTATACCAATCTCTGGCAGGCTATTATCAAATACCCTTTCGACAAGGTGAAAAGTCTTCGTTTATCCGTGGGCCTGCGTACGGATAAGGTAATAGTACGGCCTGATGGTAGCTCCTCAATTCTGGATTCCGTCGCCCTCAAGGCGAAGCCACAGAACAAACAGACTTATGGCCTGGTGCATCTGGAATATGTCTATGACAATTCGATCATGAAGGCCACCAATATCTGGAATGGCTTTCGCGGCAAGGTCTATATGGACTGGAATACCCAGCTGAATACGACAGCGGGAACCGGAGAAGGGAAGTACATGTATGTCTTCGGGTTTGATTTGCGTAACTATTATCCCATTTACCGGAATTTCATCTGGGCGTTGCGGGCATCGGGTGATTTCTCCTGGGGTAACCACAAGGTCGTCTATTACCTAGGCGGTACGGACGGATGGCTGTTCCCCAAAGCCAATTACACGCCTCAGCCGGCACAGGATAACAGCTATGCTTTCCAATCCCTGGCGGTGAACCTGCGTGGGTTCAATCAGAATGTCGCCAATGGCAACAATAACATGATCATCAACAGTGAGCTCCGGCTGCCGGTCTTTACCACTTTATTCAATAAGCCGATCAACAATGCCTTCCTCCGGAATTTCCAGGTGATCCAGTTCTTCGATCTGGGATCAGCGTGGAATGGGGCTTATGGAGGTCTTTCCCGTCCGGAGCAGAGTTTTGGCGGTCCGAATGATCCCAACAATCCCAATCAATACCTGACGGTCAATATCAAGGCGGGGGGTATCGGACCTTTCGCCGGCGGATATGGGTTTGGCGCCCGCAGCACTTTATTGGGTTATTTCCTGCGTTTCGATGCCGGGTGGCAGATGAATACTTTCTTTGGCGGGAAGCCTGTGATGAATGTGTCGATGGGCGTGGATTTCTAAAGCGGACATATACAGAATAACCATTATATTTTATTTAATTCACTTTGTCCATCTTGACAAAGTGATCCTTTATTATTACTATTGTCGTACACTCCCATTCAGTCACAACCTGTATTGCTCTGTATTGCTATTTGCGATATTTCCGCCCTTTCAAGGTTAAGACCCTCTGATTTTATTAGCGAATAACTCATGCCCATCCGTTACCAAACTGATGGTAGTAACCTATTTTCCCGGTTGTCTCAATTGATTTTAAATAATTAAACCTTCTTCCATGAGAAAAAATCTACGCTACTCCGTCCTCTCACTCATTGTGTCAGTTGCGCTATTCATCACCAGCCCCCTGCGGGCGCAGGTTACGCACACAACTATTAAATTTGGAGCGCCTAAGCTGATCAACTTTCATGAACGGGCCCTCTACGATATTTCGCATCCACAAGCCTTGAGGAAGCGGGCCATCGAGCAGGGAGAAGACAGGGCCCATTATAAATTTGTGCCTAAGCCGGTGCCTGCGGACGCCGTAGTTAATACCATCGATGTGAAAGCTGTAACCGCCCAGAAGGCCGCTGCAGTAACACTCAACTCTCCTTCGCCAAGCCTGAACTTTAACGGGGTATTGGACAATGGCACCCTGATACCGCCCGATATCAACGGGGCGGTTGGCAAAACCTATGTAATGGAAACCACCAACCAGGAATTCAGGATCTATACGAAGGCCGGCGCCTTGAACAGCACGGTAACCATCACCACCTTTTTCTCCGGGACGGGAGGCAGCGGTTATTACGATCCGCATATTGTATATGACCCCAACAACGATCGGTATGTCATTTGTATCGATGGCAACGCTGCCAACGGGGACGGCGGGCTCTTTCTGGCAGTATCCCAGACCGGCGATCCCACGGGCAACTGGTATACCTATGGCATTGACGCTTTAGGCAATGCATCGGACTTCCTTGATTATCCTCAAATGGGCTTTAATAACAACTGGATCGTACTGACAGGGAACGATTTTCTCGCAGCCGGCGGCAATACCGGTAAAATATATGTGTTTAACAGGGCGAACGTCTATAGCGGGACGGAGGGGACGTTGAATACTTTTACGGATGCTACGGCATCCCTGTTATCCCCTGCCGCTACTTATGATGCTGCTCAAAAGACCGAAGGCCTGGTGACGGACTGGAATGGCAGCTCCGGAGGCAATGGATATGTCAGGCTATCGACTATCACGGGTACGGCTGCGGCCCCCGTTTATTCCACGGGCAGCACGATTGGAGTAAACCAGCCCTGGAGCGAGACGGCCATAAATGCTACGCAGTTGGGGAGCAGCAATCTGATAGAAGATGGCGATACCCGTATTCATAGCTGCATTTATCGGAATAGCGCCCTGTGGTTCACCCATACGGTATTTCTACCCAGCAGCACTCCTACCTATTCGGGGGCGGACTGGTGGCAGATCAATCCTTCGGCCGCTACGGTCACACAGTTCGGTCGCATCGCAGATGCAGCCGGAAAGATATTCTATTATTACCCCAGCCTGGATGTCAATACGAATGGGGATATGGTGATCGGCTATAATCTGTCAGGGCCCAGCAATTATGTCAGTTCTGCATACGCTTTGCATCTTTCTACTGATGCTGCCGGCACATTGGAAACCCCTGTTATTTTCAAAGCGGGTATTGCAGGCTATTTCAAGGACTATGGCAGCGGCCGCAATCGTTGGGGCGATTTTTCCGGAACCGCTGTCGATCCTTCCGACAATTCATTCTGGACCTTCCAGGAATGGGCTAACACGGGAAATAACTGGGCCACCCAGATTGCCCATGTCCCGGATTCCGGGGGCACAGCGCCCTGTGCCGCACCTACGGGCATGGCAACCAGTAGTATTACCAATACCACTGCCACATTCAGTTGGACGGCCGTGACAGGAGCGTTGAGCTATAATGTCCGGTACAGAGTAGTAGGCGCAAGCACCTGGACTACGGTTTCGGACAGCGTGCATACGTACAATGCTACCGGGTTAACAGCCGGCACCAATTATGAATGGCAGGTACAAACTGTCTGTTCTTCCACATCCAGTTCCTCCTTCACGGCCTCCACCACCTTTACTACCACGGGAGGATGCCCTGTGCCGGGAGGGCTCGCCGCATCGGCTATCACGAGTACCACCGCAACATTGGGCTGGACCGCTGTAACAGGCGCCGCCAGCTATCATCTGCAATGGAAGGCGACTTCGGCTACGACCTGGACAACGGTGACGGGTCTGACCGGTATTTCCTATAACCTGACAGGGCTTACTGCCGGCACTTCCTATCAGTTCGAGGTACAGACAATATGCAGCACCAGCAGCAGCGCTTACAGCAGCCCTGATTCCTTCGCGACATCCGGCGGGGCGCTGACCTATTGCGCTTCCAGCGGTAATACCACTTATGAATACATTAAAACGGTGGTATTAGGTTCCATCAATCATACCAGTTCCAATGACGGAGGCTATGGGAATGATACCAGCGTACATACAACCCTGGCGGCCGGATCGCATACGATCACCCTAACGCCCGGATTTACGGGGTCTTCTTACGTGGAATACTGGACGGTATATATCGATTATAACCAGAACGGGGTACTGAATAATACCGGCGAAATAGTCGCAACGGGGAGTGGAAGAAGCGCTATCTCCAGGACCTTTACCGTGCCGACGACCGCAAAGAATGGCGCCACCCGTATGCGTATACAATTACATTATGGCTCCAGCAGCACCAACCCTTGTGCTACGCTGGATTATGGAGATGTACAGGATTATACGGTCATTATTACCGGGGGCACAGCTCCCGTCGACGGTTCGCCAACCCCCGATCAACCGGTTACGGATGAATCGGACCAATCAACGGCCGTATCGGACAGATCCGCCAGCCTGAAGATCATCCCGAACCCGGTGCCAGGCGCCATAGCCCCTACTGCGATGTACCGGCTCGTCAGCGATGGGGACGTGAGCCTGAAAGTGATAGACCTCAGCGGAAGGATCCTGCATCATGTGAACCTTGGCGTTCAAAATGCCGGCCCGCACAATTACTTATTAGGCACTCTTGGTAATCGCCTGTCTGCCGGTTATTATGTCATTGTTCTTGAACAGAACAAGCAAGTGATCGCAAGGAATCGCTTTATAGTGAAATAAATGTCTTAAGAGCCGCCCCGTTCCACGGGGCGGCTCTTTCCAATTATGAAATTCATTTCCCTGTTGTTATTTACGTTTTTTTTCTTCCCATATGGAAAGAGGCCGGCTATTTCCACCCTGAAGCGGCAGGCTGAAGTATTTCCAAACGAAGTAGGAGACCACTGGACATACCAATTCAGGGGATATGGGTCATCGGCAGACAAGATAGATTCTATCAACGTTGATATCATCGGCCAGATACTCCTCCCCGACGGCGGGCATGCCAGGATCTGGCTATACAGATATCCGAATGGAGTGGATACTAACTATGTGGTCTCCGATGAAAAGATGGTTAAAATATATTACGGATATTACAATTACTGTAATCCGTGTACCGGGATAATGCCTCGTGAAAAATTCAAATACAGTTTCCCCCTGGAAATGGGAAAATCATGGATTACGGGGGATCAGTATGGAGATACCATAAAGGCAATCTCGAAATCTTCGGTAACAGTTCCAGCCGGTACTTTCCTTAATACCTCTTTATTGATCAATCTTCCCGGGAAATCTAAATTTATTGGAAACTTCCATAGAAAGGATAGCATCTGGTATACCCCCTATATAGGCGTAATAAAACGCAGGCAGAATGAATTTGATTTGAGGCCCATGCCTGGTAATGGGATCTGGGAATTATCCGGGTATAGTTTGAAATGAAATTCCGGGTAGCCGCCGACCGGCCCGGCCAAAATGGGCTACCTGAAATTGGCTAAAATGGCGTTCCTTTGCAGGATATGTCCCTGTTCATCACCTCTCTTAATTCCGGCAGTAATGGCAACTGTTATTACATTGGCAATGACAGGGAGGCTATTTTGGTGGATGCCGGCATTTCCTGCCGGGAGACGGAAAAACGCATGAAACGGCTGGGGCTTTCCATGGAGTCCGTAAAAGCTATTTTCGTATCGCATGAGCATACGGATCATATCAAGGGGATTCCGGTGATCGCTAAAAAGTATCAGTTACCTGTTTATATCACGACGAATACGCTGCGCAACGGAGGGCTTGAGCTCGATGCCTCTCTGGTAGTGTCTTTTCGGGCTTCGGTCGCCGTGGCGATCGGAGAGCTGAATATCACGGCTTTTCCCAAGTTCCATGACGCCATCGATCCCCATAGTTTTGTTGTCGAGTCTAAAGGAATACGAATTGGCGTATTCACGGATATCGGCGTCCCTTGTGAGCACCTGATCCATCATTTTAAACAATGCCATGCCGCCTTCCTGGAATCCAACTATGATGAAGGGATGCTGGAGAATGGCAGTTATCCTTACCATCTGAAGAATCGTATCCGGGGCGGGCAGGGGCATCTTTCCAACAGGCAGGCGCTGGATCTTCTTCAGACACACCGGCCGCCGTTTTTAAGCCATTTGCTGTTATCGCACCTTTCTCATAACAACAACTGTCCCGATCTGACCCGGGCCTTGTTTGCCCCCCATGCCGGGGAGACGAAGATCGTTATCGCCTCCCGGCATGAAGAGACACCCGTTTATGCTATCGAACCCTCGCAGGCATTGGGTCCTGTCGTTTCTTTGGCGAAAGCGGCTGGTGCGCTTCCGGGAGCGGCCGGGGTGGCCCGGCCCCCTGCTGCCACAAAGCCCCTCCGGCCCAAAAAAGCGGCGCCCGCTCCGCAGCAATTCTCTTTGTTTTAATTCCATTTGATCTTCCGCGAGAAATACATCACTACGGCCAGGGTGATGAACAGTCCGATGCTACCCATCAACAGGGCATAGTCCTGCAATTGTATCAGCGTAAAGATGAAACCATACTGCAGGGCCAGCAGGGAGCCGACGAACAGGGACATCTTCGGGGACCGGAGGATACTGCGCACATACCAGGCGATGAGCCCGATCGTCGCCAGGGATGCTGTCAGGTAGGCGGGATTGAAGCCGATGTATTCTGAAAAGGAAAGGAGCAGGGTATAAAAGAGGCAGAGGGCAAATCCCACCAGTACATATTGCAGGGAGTGGATGGCGCGGGAATAGATCCATTCGATCAGGAAGAAAGCGGTAAAGGTCAGCAGGATGATCAGGATGGAATATTTGACGCTGCGGGTCGTCTGCTTGTAGGAATCCACCGGCACGATCAGGTTTACGCCAAAGGCGGCTTTATTCAATTCATAAACGCCCTGCTTCCATTGCTGCGGATAGTTGCGGTTCAGATACAGTACTTTCCAGTCGGCGACAAAGCCGCTGTCTTTCACGGACCGTACATCGGGCAGGAAGCTGCCGGTGAAGCTGGGATCGGACCAGGAGGAAGTAGCTTCTACCTTTGTCTCCTTCCCTGCGGGCACGAATAAAAGGTTGCCGGAGCCTTTGAGCTTTACGGTCGCGGAGAATTCCAGCGGTCCGTGAATGCCCGCCAGCGCGGCAGGCAGGGAGGCGCTGAGGGAGTTGCGGAATTGCTCGCTGGAGAATTTGGCGGGCACCATGTCGAGGTCGACGCCCGAAAGATGAAGGGTCATATCTTCTTTTAGCCCCTGCACATCGCTGATATCGAAGAATACGGCGGCTTCGTTCCACAAAAGGTTTTGCGCGGGGATATTCAATTCGGCCAGGTGGATGCTGTCATAGGAACCTTTGATCTGCAGTTCGGTAGTGTAAACGATCACCTGGTAGATGCCCCGGTATCTCCGCTCCGGGATGATGTGGGCGTGGATATCCAGTTTGGCGGGCAGGAAATAAGCCCATTTTTTTTCTTCATGGGTATTGCCCTGGCTGGTCACCATCTCCTGATAGGGGATGCCAATCACGGGGCCGGTAATGGTCTGGGGGCCGGCCCATTTGGAGCTGATCTCTGTAACGGCTTCCTTTTGCCGGTCTTGTCTTTCGGATACCAGGTTCTGGATGAAATACGTGGGGATCAGTAATAAGAGGACCAGGAATCCGATGAAGAAGCTCTTCAGGATGATCTTGTTGGCTTTCCAGAAACTGCTGATTATAGTATTGCTTTCCATGATTTTGGGGTTGATTTATTTACGAATATATATTACCGTTATATTTATGAGCGCGCGGGGTCACTGCCGGGTATACGGATGCCGGGATATGGGTATGCGACCCCGGGGATGCCGGCTTAGATCAGCGACGGACGGGGCGCTGCGATCAGATCAGCGCCTTATGTACTTTTTTCATCATCAGGTACATCAGGGTCATCAGGATGGAGAAACAGAGGATCATATCCCAGGCAACCTGGTGACGCAATGGATGGATGATCATGCTTGCGATATCGCTCAGCAATTGGAAGGGATCGGTGAGCAGGTCCCAGCTATTGTAGCGGAGATAGCGGCCGGTATAGATCCCCAGGGCATTCAGCCACATGATGGGGTACAGAAAGAGCAGCTCATTGCGCAGGGAGAGCTGGGGCAGCAGAATATGTTCCATTTGCCGAACGGACAGAACACCCAGCAGCAGTCCGTTCCATACAAAAGAAAGGATCATTGCCAGGTCAAACCATTGCGGGGCCTGCCGGTCATTATAGCGGTCTCCCAGGTGGAAGAGGTCGGTGATGATATAAAATGAATTAGGAACGAACAGGATCCACACAAGAAAGACTGGCGCCAGGATGGACCGGTTGCTTATCCAGGTGGGCCTGCGCGCCAGGACGCTGGTGATACCATAGGGGATATAGGCTAGGAAGAGGTTCCAGATGAGGAAGAGAAACTTGCCATTTCCGGTATGGATGATCCTTGCTGCCACCAGCAGGCAGCTGAACAGCATGGAGAGGAATAGCAGGCGATCCATTTCCGTACGGAGGAAAAAGATCCGGCCGCCCTTGGATGATTTCAGCGATATGCTCGTGTCGGAGTTCATATAATTTTAGGTATAAAAATGATCGTTCCTATAATGACCGCGGTGATGGCGGCAACCAGCACGGCGCCGGCGGCCAGGTCCTTTATGACCTTGATTTCGGGATGTTCTTCCTTCGAAATAAGGTCAGCGGTTCTTTCCAGGCAGGTATTGAGCATCTCCGTCACCCAGACCAGTCCGATCACGGACACCAGGGCTACGGCCTCCAGGTGAGAGACCTTCAGCGTCCAGGCCGCGATCGCGACCCCGATGGTTGCCACCAGGTGGATCCGGGCATTGTGCTCTCGCCGGAGGAATTGAGCGATTCCCGCTCCTGCGTAGGCGAAGCTTTTTATGCGGCTGCGAATGGAAAACTTTTGTGCCTCCATGATTAGTAGCGTATATGTTGAATCAATGCGTAGGCAATCAGCACCAGCAATAACAATCCGCTCTGCAGCGCGATGGCCGTATTCAGCCAGTAACGCCGGTAGGATACCTGTACGTTCCATCCCCATTTTCCCGGTTGCAGGTTGAATTGGAGGATAGAGAGCACATTACAGAAGACCGATAGCAGCAGGCAGCCGAGAATAAACTGAGCTTTATGCAAGGCAAAGAGGTTGAAAGGAGATTGCAGGAAAGAAGGGGCCATGGAATAATACAGGGTCTTCGAACCAAAACAGATCCTCAGCAGGATCGTGCCGATAAAATAACTCGCCGGGAGCAGCAGGATGATGCCCAGCAAACTCGAAACCAGGGACCCTACAGGCAGCTTGTGCATATTCGCGGCTTGTCTATTCGTCAGATGCATATCAGTGTGATTTTATTATTTTTCATGGGGCTTGCTCACCCCCCGTATCATATTCTCCAGGGCCCCGATGTGTTCTTTAAAGGCCGATTCGCCGGCCTTGGTGATCGAGTACGTGGTATTGGTCTTTCTGCCGATAAATCCCTTGTGAACTTTAATAAAGCCGTTCTCTTCCAGGTTGATCAGATGAGAGGCCAGGTTGCCATCCGTCAGTTCCAGCAGTTGCTTCAGATCGTTGAAACTGACCTCCTCATTCATCAACAGGCTGCTCATCACCCCCATCCGGATGCGGCTGTCGAATACCTTATTTAAATTACCTATAGGATTCTTCATCGTTAACAAAAATAACCTCTATTCAAACTTAACCCTTTTCATATTTCCACCACATGAACAGCCCGTATACAATATGTAAAAATCCAAAGCCCAGCGTCCAGAAATATAAGCCCCAGTGTGCATAGAACATATTGATACAGCCCAGCGCGATCTCCAGCAGGCCCAGGTAACGGATATCACTTAATGTATATTTACTGGCATTCACGAGGGCCAGTCCATAGAATACGAGACAGGACGGAGCCACATAGCCCCAGTCCGAATGATCCAGCAGGCCCAGGACAAAAAATCCGCCGGCCAGCAATGGGATGGCCATATTGACCAGCAATTTCTTTGAAGTAAGATCCCAGACCGGCAAATTGCTTCGGCGCGCTTTTCTCCAGGTGAACCAGGTAGAGGTCAGCAAGGCAGCCGCTAATACCACCCCTGCCAGCATGATCAGTCTCCATTTAAGCGCATGGACACCATCCAGGGTATAGCCATTCCGGGAGACGATGCCCCCAGCCCCATAATACTCCCCTATCCAGTTATGCGCCATAAATGCGCCTGCCAGTGCACAGATACCAGCGCTTACACCGCTCAGTCCGCTCAGGGAAATGAAGCGGGAAGACCGCTCCATCATCCGTTTGATATCCTGTAAAGTTTCCAAAGATTCCCGGCTTGGACTATCCATAAAAAGCACTTTGAAATACAAAGTAACAGGAAAAGATCCATTCCAGCAAGCATTTGTCAAAAAACAATAAAGATTTTGACAGCTTTGAAGAAAAAAATCCCCGTCGGGGCCTTTTTGTCGTTTATCAGGCAACTGTAACCTTCCGGAAACAGTACATTTGGGCGATGCATTTCCCTCAACATGTCCCATACCGTATCTGGCTGTTATTTATCCTGTTACCCTTGTCCTATATTGGGAAAACGCAGAACCTTCTCCTGAAAGGAACGATCAAAGATGCCCATAGCGATGAAAAGATCCCTTTTGCCTCCCTACGGATGCAGGGAACCGGAAGAGGAAGGCTGAGTGATTCGGCAGGGGGTTTCACCTTCCGGTTCGAGCATTGGCCTTCGGACACCCTGGTCATCAGCTATGTCGGCTACCAGGACTATAAGCTGGCCCTTTCTCCTGCTCAGCTGGCCGGCGCCGCTCATCATGATACGGTGAATATAGCCATCACCCTGGAGCGGGGGCAATATGCCGTGGAGGTGGTGGTCCGCAAGAAGGTGGACAGAGGTCTGCTCTTATGGAGAAAGATCGTGCGAAGGAAAAAATTCAACGACCGCTATCGTTTTGAAAATTTCTCCTACGAGCTCTATAACAAACTGGAACTGGACCTCAACGAGGTTAATAAGGAGAAGCTGGGGCGCAAGCGGCTCCTGAAACCTTTTAATTTTATCCTGGATAATGTGGATACCCTGGAAGGGCAGCCTTTTCTTCCGGTATTCCTTACAGAGACGCTGTCCGACTATTATTACCAGCGGTCGCCGCTCAAAAGAAGGGAATCGATCAAAGCCAGCAAGTCGCTGGGAGTCGACAACGAGAGCGTCAGTAAGCTGCTGGGAGGCATGGAGCAGAATATCGACTTCTACCGGAACTTCATTCCTGTATTTGACCGCAACTTCGTCAGTCCCATCAGCGACAACGGAGACTATTACTATCATTACACGGTAGTGGACACGCAGTTCGTCAACTCCCGGCGTCTGTTCCACCTGGTCTTCACCCCTAAACGTAAAGGAGAGAGCACTTTCGAGGGGGACTGCTGGGTGAACGATACTAGCTTTGCCATCCAGAAAATGAGCCTGCGCCTGAATAAGGAGGCCAATATCAATTTCGTCAACGAGCTGAGCCTTATCCAGGAATTTTCCCTGATCAACGACAGCACCTGGTTCCTCGACAAGGACAAATTCGTCGCCAATATCTCCCCTCTGGGAAAAAATAACCTTGGTTTTATCGGCCGCAAGACCACTACCTACCGGAATATCGTCGTCAATGACTCGTCTGTCAGCCGGGAAGTGGCCAGGAACAGGATCCTGGAGGAGACGGTCTTCGTCCCGGGCGCCCGGGACCGGTCCGACTCTTTCTGGCAGGCGTCCCGCCACGAGGAATTGAACAAGAATGAGAAGGCGATCTATCATACGATCGACACCCTGCTCAAAATGCCTCTCTTTCATACGTATACCAATATCGTCAACTTCCTGGGTACGGGGTATTATGAGAAGGGCCCTTATGAATTTGGTCCCTGGTATAACTGGGTTTATTCGAATCAGCTACAGGGTCTGCGGTTACGCTGGGATTTGGGGACCAATCGTGTTTTCAGCAAGAAGGTCATCCTTCACGGGTATCTGGCTTATGGCTTTGGCGATCAGAAATGGCATGGGGAAGGGGATGTGCTCTGGAAGCTGAAGAACGATCCGCGCCTTACCCTTTACGCGATGTACCGGAATGACCTGGATTACGGGCAACAATATTATGATGAGATCACATCGGATAACATTTTCGCCCTGACCGTGCGCAAGTCGGGTATCCCTATCAAATTTTTGAACCTGGAAGAAAAGAAACTGGAACTGTTTAAAGAATGGCATAATGGATTTTCCATCACGCTGACGGGTGATCACCGGCGTTATGATCCCCTGCTCAACCTGCCGCCAAAAGAGAACTACAGTGGCGCTAATGGCGGCGATCCCCTCACTACTTTCGAGACCTCCATTCGTTTACGCTGGGCTTACCTGGAGAAATTCTTCGAGAACACTTTCTATCGCACCAGCCTGGGCAGTGATTATCCGATTGTCTCGGTCAAATATACGCGCGGCATTTCAGGGGTGCTGAGCAGCAGCTACAATTATGACAAGGTCTCCGCCAGCGTCTCGGACTATATGAAAGTGCCTCCATTCGGGACCATTTATTACAATGTGTTTGCGGGAAAGACTTTCGGCACCCTACCCTTTCCCTTGCTGGATGTGGCGCCGGGGAACGAGCTTCATTATTACAATCAATATGCTTTCAGCCTGCTCAATAAATGGGAGTATATACATGACCGCTACCTGGGCGTCAATTTCGAACATAATTTTGGCAATGGGCTGTTCCGTTTCATTCCGCTTACCCGGAAGCTGAAGTTCCGCCAGTTCTGGACGGCTAAGGCGCTATGGGGAAGTCTTTCGGCCGCCAATGCGTCTTACAATACCTCACCTGGTTATGCTTTCAAATCATTGGATGGGAAGACCTACCTGGAGCTGGGCACGGGAGTCGATAACATTTTTAAGTTCTTCCGGGTGGACCTGGTGTGGAGGGTGTTGCCACAGCCGTTGCCTTCCGTACCCGCGGAGCGGTTCGGGGTATTCGGGAGTTTCAGGATCGCGTTCTAAGGGCTAGCTCCTCACTCTTCGGCGGGGTTCTTCAGTTCCCATTTGTCCAGTGCTGCATCGAGACGGGCAGTCACTAATTTGGTGGCGAGCCTTCTCAGCTGCACAAAATCTTCTTCGTGCAAAGGTTTTTTCAGCAATCGCACCATCATTAACTGCTGTTCGTTGAGGGAAGTGAAATTTACTCTGGATTCCATGGGGGTAAGGTACGACAATTAACCCGGCTTTTGCCGGATGGGGACAACCGAGGGGCCGGAGCAGCGGAATGGTCTAATCCAGTCGCAGCTCCATCTGGATATTGCAGCGTTCGTAGGGTGAGGGCGGGCCGGCCACCTTATGGAAGCCTAGTTTGTGATAGAGGCTGATGGCGGGCTTCAGTTTGGTATTGCTTTCCAGGTAGAGCTTTTGCGCGCCCTGGGAGCGGGCTTTTTCGATGCAGGCCTGTCCCAGGAGAAAGCCGATACCTTTGCCTTTTGCCGAGGGGGCGACGGCCATTTTGGCCAGCTCGAAATTTCCGTCTTCCATCGGGATCAGGCCGCAGGCGCCTACGGGCTGGCCCTGGTAGAGGGCCATATAGATATGACCGCCTTTGTCGAGGATATGTTCTTTGGGATGGTCCAGGGCATGATGGTCTTCCTCTTCCATTTTGAACCAGGTGGTGATCCATTCTTCATTCAGTTGCTTAAAGGCAAGGGAATGTTCCGGCAGGAAGTCTACGATCTGCACTTCGTTACTTTCCCGCTGTTTCTTTTCCTCCTGTACCCGGCGGAGCAGGCTTTTCTGTTCCAACAGGAACTCCCATTCACCGATTGCCTTCCAGAGGTCGTGGTGGGTCTCGTTCATCGCCTTCTCTATGGCGGTGGTCACGTCCTCGAGCTGCACCTGCATCTTCTGCCGGAGCGCCTGGCCGGCAGGGGATAACAGCACGAAGTTCTTGCGCCCGTCGGTTTCTCCCTTCCGCTCGGTTACATAGCCTTTGGCTGCCATTTCCCGAACGATCTGGCTGACGGAGGGATGAGTATGGCCGATCTCCCGTGCGATATCCATGATTGATTTGCCGGTCTCTTCCTGTTCCAGCAGGGAGTAAAAGACGGGGAACCATTTGGGTTGGAGGTCAACCTGGTAAAGGTCATAGATGGCGGCGGCCTGTTCTGTCATCTGTTCGCTGAGGCGGCGGAGGCGGCTTCCGAGGGCCATTTTCCCCGTTTTGTTATAAAAATCCATAAAAGATATTAATTACGTAAGTGATTACGCAAATTTAAATGACTATTCCTGTACGGCCAAATTTTTTGTTACATTTACCCATACAACGATTTACATGCCTACACCTTATATCCTCGCCCTCGACCAGGGTACTACCAGTTCAAGAGCCATCCTTTTTGACCACAAAGGTCAGATCATCCAGTTAGCGCAAAAAGAATTCCGGCAATATTACCCTCAGCCCGGCTGGGTGGAGCATGATGCCGAAGAGATCTGGTCTTCGCAGTATGGGGTACTGGCGGAGGTGCTGGCCAAAAGCAATATCACCACCCGGGACATCGCCGCCATCGGCATCACCAACCAGCGGGAGACGACGATCGTCTGGGAGAGGGCCAGCGGCCGTCCTATTCATCCTGCCATCGTCTGGCAGGACCGCCGCACGGCGGGCTACTGTGATGAATTAAAAGCGCAGGGTCTTTCCCCGTTGATCCAGGAGCGTACGGGTTTGGTTATCGACGCTTATTTTTCGGCGACCAAGCTGCGATGGATCCTGGATAATGTTGCCGGGGCCCGGGCCCGCGCGGAGAAGGGGGAGCTGGCATTCGGCACGGTCGACAGCTGGCTTATCTGGAAGCTCACTGCGGGGAAGCTGCATATCACCGATAGCACCAATGCCTCCCGTACGCTGCTGCTGAATATTCATACGGGAGAGTGGGATCCGGAGCTGCTGCGCATATTCGATATTCCTGCGGGGGTATTACCTGAAGTGCGGGCTTCCAGTGAAGTCTATGGAGCGACGGGCAGCATCATGGCCCCCGGCTCTGTGGGGATGCCTATTGCGGGGATTGCCGGAGACCAGCAGGCAGCTTTGTTCGGGCAGCTATGTACCCAGCCGGGCATGGTGAAGAATACTTACGGCACGGGTTGTTTCATGCTGATGCATACCGGCAAAGAGGCCGTTCATTCAAAAAATAATCTGCTGACAACTATTGCGTGGAAGCGGAATGGACAGATAGAATACGCGCTGGAGGGGAGCATCTTTATTGCCGGGGCCGTCGTACAATGGCTGAGGGACGGGCTGCACCTGATCCGTTCTTCCGGGGAAGTGGAAGCCCTGGCAGCGACGGTGACCGATACGGAAGGGGTGTATATGATCCCGGCTTTTGCGGGGCTGGGGGCTCCTCACTGGAATCAGTATGCGCGGGGGAGTCTGTTCGGAATGACGCGGGGTACCAATAAGGCGCATATCGCCCGGGCGGCCTTGGAGAGCATCGCCTATCAGACCTATGACGTGCTCAAGGCGATGGAAGCCGATAGCGGGATCAGCATAAAAGAATTGCGGGTGGATGGCGGAGCTACCGCCAACAATCTGCTGATGCAGTTCCAGTCCGATATCCTGCAGGTGCCGGTGATCCGGCCCACGGTCTATGAGACGACGGCGCTGGGTGCGGCTTACCTGGCGGGGCTGGCTACCGGTTATTGGAGTTCGGTGGAAGACATCCAGCAACAATGGCAGGTGGACCGGCGTTTTACGCCTTCTATGGATTCCGGCCGGGTGGCGGAGCTGCTGAAAGGCTGGCAGCGGGCGGTGAAAGCATCGATTGCATGGACGGAGGGGTGACCCCACCCCCTACCCCCCTGAAGGGGGGATAATGGACAAAACTAATAGACTGAGCTATGAATCGAAAAGACATGATCGGGGCGCTTGCCTCCACTCCTGAATGGGACCTGTGTATTATCGGCGGCGGCGCCACGGGCCTGGGGGTAGCGGTAGACGCCGCTTCCCGGGGATTCAGGACCCTCCTGCTGGAGCAGTATGATTTTGCGAAGGGCACTTCTTCCCGGTCTACGAAATTAGTACATGGGGGTGTCCGCTATCTGCAGCAGGGGAATATCAAACTGGTGACGGAGGCCCTGCAGGAAAGAGGGATCCTGCATAGGAATGCTCCGCACCTGGTGAAGGATCAATCTTTTATCGTTCCTAATTACAAGTGGTGGGAAGGTCCCTATTATGGGATCGGCCTTAAAGTATATGACTGGATGTCCGGCAGCCTGGGATTGGGTCCTTCCCGTTCGCTCTCCCGGGAGGAGACGTTGCAGCTGGCCCCTACCCTGGATGCAGAGGGGTTGCGGGGCGGGGTCTTATATCATGACGGGCAGTTCGATGACGCGCGGCTGGCGATCAACCTGGCCCAGACGGCGGCGGGACAGGGAGCTATCCTGCTCAATTACTTTCCGGTCGGGGGATTTCTGAAAGAGGACGGACGGGTGAGCGATGGCATGGGTGATGCCGCCCGGTCGGGGCATGGCGGCAGGATCGTCGGGGTGCTCGCTACGGACAAAGAAACCGGGCGGGCTTATGAGATCCGGGCCAGGGCAGTGATCAATGCCACGGGGGTCTTTACCGATAGTGTGCTGCAAATGGATGAACCGGGCAGTGAGCCAATCATAGCGCCCAGTCAGGGCGTACATATCGTGCTGGATAAAGTTTTTTTGCCGGGGGAGGCCGCTATCCTGGTGCCGCATACGGATGACGGGCGGGTATTGTTTGCTGTTCCCTGGCATGACAAGATCATTATCGGCACGACGGATACGCTGGTGAAGGAAATTCAGGTGGAGCCGCGGGCTTTACCGGAAGAGATCGATTTTATCCTGCAGCAGATCGGCCGTTATCTGACGACGACGCCGGAGCGTAAAGACATACGAAGCGTATTTGCGGGACTGCGTCCTTTGGTGAAAAGCAGCAGCAAGAAAACGGCGGAATTGTCGAGGGACCACCTGATCACGGTCTCGGCATCCGGGCTGATCACCATTGCAGGGGGGAAGTGGACGACTTATCGCCGGATGGCGGAAGATACGGTGAATACGGCTATCGCGCGGACTCCGCTGGCAGACAAGCCTTGCAAGACGACGACATTACCCATTCATGGGGCGACCGATATAAGTGTGACGACTGATTTTCATGCCCCGCTGTATTATTATGGCAGCGATGCTCCGGCGATCCGGGCGCTCGTGGCTGCCGATCCTGCCTTGGGCAAGTTATTACATTCCCGGCTGCCTTATATCGGCGCCGAGATCGTGTGGGCTGCCCGGGAAGAATTGTGCATGACCGTAGAAGACGCTTTGAGCAGGAGGACGAGGGCGCTGTTGCTGGATGCGTATGCGGCCGTCGAATGTGCGGGAGTGGTGGCGAAGCTATTGGCCGGGGAGTTGGGAAGGGACCGGCAATGGCAGGAGCAGCAGGTAGCGGCATTCAGGGAAACGGCAAAAAATTATACCATATGACACCTTTTTTCGGCGAATTCGTCGGTACCGGCATGCTGATCATACTGGGTCAGGGAGTGGTAGCCAATGTAGTATTACAGAAGACGAAGGGGAATAACAGCGGCTGGATCGTCATCAGCTTCGGTTGGGCGATAGCGGTATTTGTGGGAGTGTATTGTTCAGCGGCAGCCAGCAAGGCGCATCTAAATCCGGCCGTCACCCTGGCTTTTGCCGCATTGGGAAAGATCAGCTGGGATCTTGTACCGGTATATCTCGCCGGGCAGCTATTGGGGGCCATGACCGGTTCCGGGATTGCCTGGCTCGGTTATCGCCTGCATTTTAACGAGACGGCGGATGCGGATGCCAAGCTCGCGGTTTTCTGTACCAGTCCTGCGATCCGCAGCACCGTGGACAACCTTCTTACGGAGATGATCGGCACTTTTGTTCTGATATTAGGAGTCTTGTATATCGCCTCTCCATCCAGCAGCCTGGGCGCGCTGGATGCTTTGCCGGTAGGCTTGCTGGTATTGGGGATCGGGCTTTCTTTGGGTGGTCCTACCGGTTATGCCATCAATCCTGCCCGGGACCTGGGGCCGCGGATCATGCATGCGATCCTGCCCATTCCCGGCAAGAGAGACAGTGATTGGGGCTATGCCTGGATACCGGTGATGGGTCCCCTGGCTGGGGCTTTGCTGGCGGCCCTTGTGTTTAAATTACTGTAAAAGAGAGCAGCCGAAAAGGCCTATAATAAAAAATCCCCGCTGAGTAAGCAGGGATGACTAATCAAATTCTTAGCCTAAATTATTCTTCTCATTCGTGTTGATATACGTAAAAAAGTGCTTTTTGGTTCTTGCAAACCCCAAAAAGATATCTCCCCATATTCCCCGGGCTTAATCCCCTCCTCTTATATGCCGTTATAGGTAAACGTATATGCGGCACGGATTAATGGGAAATTTAACAGGTTTAGTTAAGAAACCTGTTTAAATTTATTTTCCCTGTTCTCTATTCCTTATTTCCGGATTTGTCGACACTGGCCTAAACAAAGTTTGCCTCTGATATTAGTAGATGTGTGGTTATTGCTAAAATCCTGATTAGTTTCCATTTTATAACGGAAACATTGAACCTTATGCCTATTCACATCACCACCAAAAAGTTGAGGGATAGCTGTGTTTCGCCCCTCCTCCTGGAAGCCTCCACGGGAAGCGCCTTTCCTGATAACAAGGCCCTCCAATCCTCCGGCTGTTTTAGTTCCCTGCTGTTTTACGACAGTCGTTGTCCGGACTTCTGTATTCGTCTTAGTAATTATTTTCTGGGAGCCGATGTAGGCTGGCATGAGGATACTCCCGTCGATGCCGTCCTGATGATGCAGTTTGTCCTGCACCATTCCCTGTATTACCGGCTGGAAGGAAGCACGAAAAAAGTTATGACGGAAGGGCAATACAATATGATCGTCTCGCCGGATTCGGCGAGGATCAATTGGTTCGACAAGGCCAACAGTCATACCAGCACCCTCGATATCCATTGCAGTCCTGCTTATCTGAAGCCATTGACCGTTCATTTTCCGGAGCTGGCCAATCTGCTGGACAAGAGAGGGAGGGGGGCGACGGCACAGTTGGGTGCGTTCCCCGCGAATGCGAGTCCCATGATGATGCGCCTTATCAAGGCTATTGTCGATTGTGAGTTTTCGGAAGAGATGCGTATGAGCTTCATGCAATCGAAGGTGTCTTTCTTGTTACTGCTTGCTTTGGAACAGCTGGCCAGCCGTCCTGTGGAGAAAGAGACGATCATTCATCTTAAAAGATATGATGTTGAAAAGATCCATGAGGCAAGGGAGTACCTGCTGCTGAATATGGAGAACCCGCCTACGTTGAAAGAGCTGGCCCATAAGCTGGGAATGAATGATTATAAGCTAAAGAAGGGATACAAACAGATTTTCGGGACTACGATCTTTGGTGATTTCAACCGCGAACGCATGGATAAGGCCATGCAATGCCTGCTGGACAAGGATATGAGCATAACCGATACAGCCATGGTCACCGGTTACCAGGACCCGCCCAATTTTATCAGGGCCTTTAAGGCTTATTACGGATCGACTCCGGGCGACATGCGCAGACGGTATGAACAGCTTACGGGCAAGCCGCCTGCGACCGCGCTGGGCCGGCCGCCGGTACATCGATCGGGCAAACGATCCGGTTCATCGGGCGGCAAACGGCACTCATGAAGATCCATATCCAGACAATGCATTCCGGAGAGATAAAGCTATCGCCGGCGCTGCCTGCCTCGCTGAAGCAGTTGCAGATCCCTGACAGCATTTGTTATGGCGCCAGCGGTCCATTTGGCCATGTCCTGTTCCAGCAGCTGGAGGGGGAAAACATTTCTCTTCTTTATCATACCCTCTATTTCACCGATGATGAGCAGGTAACGTACAGCAGCCATGAGCCGGCGATCCGTCTGCAGATCATCTTACGGAACAGTTACTACTACGAGTCGAACCCGCCTGGTGTGGGGGTGCTGCATGAGAGAGGGCTTAATCTTACTTATGTTCCGTCCATTCATACTGTCCTGCGGTTTCGCAAACAAGAGACGTATAGTCATGTGTCTATCTATTACAGAAAAGAGCATTTGCGCGCCCTGATGAATAGCTTTCCCGGGCTGAAGGGTTTTTTAACGGAGGTAGACGCCGACAAAGCGGTACAATTCAACGAGCATTATAGCATTGCAGATGCCATTATCCTTTCGCTGGTCGACAACATGCTGGATTGCAATCACAAAGGCCCTCTCCGCAAAGTCTTTCTGGAGAGTATTGCCGCGGAAATATTACTACTATCCTTATTAAAGATCACGGAGGCCAGTTCAGGGGCGGTGATTCCTATCAGTGAAGCAGAGTCACGATGCATCTATAAGGCAAAGGAATGGATCCTGCAGAACCTGGGGAAATCATTCTCTCTACCCGGGCTGATCAAAGAGACGGGCATGAGCCTCTACAAATTAAACAATGGGTTTAAAGGCATTTACGGCATGCGGGTGAAGGACTTCTTATTAGAAGCGCGTATGGCCAAGGCCCACCGGGAACTGTCGGAAACAGACATGTCAATGAACGTGGTGGCAGCAAACTGCGGGTACTCCCACAATTCTTTCGAACTGGCGTTTAAAAGATATTTTGGATATAGTGCGGCCTTCGTTCAGCACAGCGGAAAAAAACATTCCTGATTATTTCCTGCCGCGAGTTCCTTTAAAAAAGGACATCCTGTCCATTCTTTTTAATTATTCAATTGCCTATCAGTGTGATGGAGTAAAATTCATCCGTTCACAGTATAATAATAATTCCTTCACGATTTCATCATCTATTGTTTTTTTTATCCCGCATTGATAAGACTATCGTTTATTCCTGCTAGTATATTTGTTTTATCAAGCACAACAAAATCTTCACGCCGACGGGCGGACTTCAACAGGAAACATAGACCGATCGACAAATAAGGTTTGGATATGGCAACGGTTAATAGCAATCCCATATATACAACCTGGCAACGGGGCAGCCTGGACTGAATTAGGTATCACCTAATGCGCATGTGGCCATCCAGTCTGAGCTGTTCCCTACCGGGTCTGTACATCTAAATCACTAAACGGTTAGGTTGGTATTTATTGTATCGCTTCTTTTAACCAGGAGCCTATTAAACGCTTATTCTATGTATGAGACTCTTCAACCACCTGGAGCAGGCATGCCTGTGCGCAGGACGCCCAAACATATCAAACGCCCACCTTTCCAGAATAATATTAGGAAATTTTCAATCTTTTCACCGAACAGTTTCAAAGTGTCATTATTGCGATTAGTATCAGAAAACTCATCTTAGGAAATACTGATAATTACAATATTCCATAGTCTCTTACAAATTAGTAAGACAACATTTTATTGCAACATACGTGTACATGATGTTACTGGAGAACGCTTATTCATGCTCCCATCTCCTAAAAAGAATAACTATGAAAAAGGTGAAAACAAAAAGCTATGATATTCCCTATATTTTAGATGCATGTAAGATCCTGGAAAAAGACCCGGGCAGGCAATTAACGATAACGGCTCTTGCTCTTGAAGTAGGCATTAATTGTTCCAAATTGTGTAAAGGATTTAAGGATGTTTTCCGCCAGACTATTCATCAATACAGGCTGGACATACGGTTAAAGCTAGCGTTGCAATTGCTCGAAGAGACGGACCTAACCATTGCCGAAATTGCCTATAAGACCGGGTTTGATAGTCGGGACGGTTTTGCGAGATGTTTCCGAAGGAAGTATCATCTGTCGCCAAGAGAATGGCGAAAGGAAAGAGAAATGTCCCCTGTAGAAGGTGAAGATTATACTTCCCTAATGATGCTGGATGCTGTGGTTCTGAATTGAGCATATGTTAAAAATAGGCTGTATAATGGTTTTTTCCCTGGGCTGTTATACAGCCCGGGCGCAGCCGGCCTTCCATTTGTCCGGCAAGGTCACCGATTCGACTGGGATAGCCCTATCTTCTGCGACCGTTAGCATCATTACTCAGAAGGATACGGTGAGTACTTTGACAACAGAAGAAGGTCATTTTGCGATAAATAATTTGACCCAACGGAAATTCAGGCTTTGGGTGACGATGAAAGGATATTTCTCCTTCAACCAATCATTTTCCATTGGAACTGAAAACCCTACTGTTCAATTGGCGCCGATTATACTACGGGCAAACTACAACGAACTGGATCCCGTGACCGTCACTCGGGTACGCCCAATCACTATAGGCGGCGATACTGTCACCTATCATGCCGCGGCTTTTCCAGTCCGTGATGGCTCAGAGGTCGAAGATATTTTAAAAAGACTGCCGGGGGTGGAGGTAGCAATCAACGGCGATGTGATCATACAGGGCAAAAAAGTGGGAAAGGTCCTGGTCAATGGAAAAGAATTCTTTGGAGGCGATGTCCTGCTGGCAATCCGCAATCTTCCAGCAGATGTGGTAGACAAGCTCCAGATTATCGATGATTATGGGGACAAGGCGCGGCTCACCGGCATCAAGAGTGGTGAATCTGCGAAGATGTTGAATATTGTCATGAAACAGGACAAGCGAAATGGCCAGTTTGGTCAGCTAAACGCTGGATTAGGTGATTACGGCAAATATGCCGGCAATGTTTTCAGCAATGCCTTCAAGGGAGAGCGGCAGGTTTCCGCCACTGGGGAAGTCAGCAACAATAGTCCCATCGGTAGTAATTTTTCACATAACACAGCTCTCAGCTATGCTGACCTATGGAATCTTCACTGGAGTGGATCCATTAATCTGAATAACAGCAGTCAGAATCCTCATTCTTCCACCAGTACAATTCAGGATAATTTTTACCCGGGACAGCAACTCCATCAGACCCAAAGTAGTCAAAACAGCGCACATAACACGAATAATACTCTGAATACGACCCTGACCTATAAGCCAAATAGCTATTCTACCCTCCGCCTTGATGCCGCCGCCATTCTGCAAGATGCTTCGAACCAAGCGACCAATGATTTTACCTCCCTCCAGCAGGATAGTGGTTTTTCTAAATCGACCACAGGCTCGTCCCTTAACACAACACAAACGACAGGGCAGTCCGCCAGTTCGACTATCTATTATGAAAAGACTTCGCCCCATTCAAAGAGACGTTTCAGCGCACAGACAGCCTTCGATTATACAAATAATCGGCAGAGCAGCGATAACCAAACCCATTCCACCATATTAACGGATAGCGCATCAAGCAGTTCCCTCCTTTATTACCTGGTTACAAGCAATAATAATAATTGGAATGTCAACGTCAACACCAACTATTTTATGCCAATCAGCCCTTCTTCCTTCCTGGAATTTGGTTACAGGGGACAATCTGCCAGATCCCACAGCAACCTGCGCACACAGATTCCAGGGGCGGTTAACAACCACCCGGTGACAGTGGATTCTTTAAGCCAGGATCTCAGCTACTACACCATTACTCAAAATATACATGCAGGCTATAGCGGCCACCTACATCAGTGGGATCTTTCAGCGAACCTAAATGCCCAACCAGGTTTATTGCAGGGGACAACTGGTAAAAAGGGAACTCTTACTTCTTATCATTATTTTTCACTCGCCCCAGAGATCCAGGGTTCCTGGATAATCGACAAGGTCCGGAAGATTAATTTGAGTTACAATGGTCATCCGAGTCCACCTAGTCTGCAACAGTTGACTCCTTATACCAATGTGACCAATCCTCAATACCCAGTGACTGGAAATCCAGCCTTAAAACCTACTTTTGTCAACCAGGCCAGCATTCGTTATGAGCAGTCGGCTCTTCAATCCACCCAATTCCAAGGATTTGGCGTGGGACTGAGCTATACTACGACCCAGCATACGATCATCGAAAATACGGTCCACCCAAAAGATAGCAGCGCGGTAATCCAGAGAACCACTTATCTCAATGCCGGTACCACCAACATCATTTCTGCGGACTACCACCTGAACTTCCCGGCTCTGTTCAATAAACAATTTCGAATCACTACCAATGGCAGCTTGAACAACAATCAAACCCCCACAATGACGGACGGACTGATGTATAACAATCAAACATGGATCTGGACCCAGGATCTTCATTTTCAATTACTCATTCCCGACCTTATCGAGACAGACCTGGAAGGAAATTATTCGGTAACCCATGCCAACTATCCGGGCTCTGGCAATTTATTGAACACCTTTAAGACAGCAACGTTTACACTTAATACCAAACAATATCTCTTTCGACATTGGGTAATTAACTGCCAGTTTTATGAGGCTTATACCACCAGTGGTAAAGGGCTGCGACCGTCTCCCCCATCTTTAACATATTCTATACAACGTCAGTTCCTTCCACACAACAAAGCGACTATAAGTATCACCGGCTATAACCTTCTGAACACCAGTACAGGAATAGGACAGTCCACTTCCCCAACAGGAATCACCCAATCAAAGACACAATTTATCGGGCGTTATTTCTTCTGCACCTTTCTATTAAAGTTGAATCGCTTTCAAAAATAAAATGATTTAAAAAAACATTTTGGTCGTGTTTTTGACACGAATGGTCGTGTTTGAGATAGTAACTTGCTTACAGGTTAGCACGAAACAAGGTACTGCTCAGAGCAGACTAACAAATCCATAATTATTATTCAATTAGTTTTGCATGGAAAAAGACACCCAATTACCTGTCACCAAGATAGCCTCTAAACAGGAGTCATCTAACCAAAGCCGTTTTCTTAAACAGGCTCCCAGCAGTAAAAGCTACTTGGAATATCTATATGGGGAGAATAAGATCTATAGTCTGCTAATCCTGTTTCTGGTAACATGCCAATTCATTATATTTAAATTACTCTATCCGTTTCCCGACTTTTTTTCTGACAGTTATAGTTATCTTTATGCTGCTTACGCGCATTTAGATGTAAATATTTGGCCTATTGGTTATTCGAAGTTCTTGTCCATTTTCCATTCATTGACGCATTCGGCTATCGCCCTAACTTTCTTTCAGTACATATTCCTGGAAATTTCCTGTCTGTATTTTTATCACACCGTTGTATATCATTTTCAAACAGGCAGGAATACCCGGACCTTTTTATGCCTATTTTTATTCTTCAATCCGTTGAATCTCTATATAGCAAATTATGTTTCAAGTGATTCAATATTTATTGCTATAAGTCTTATCTGGATAACACAACTATTCTGGATATACATTAAACCGCAGTGGTATCAAATCCCGCTGCAGGGCATACTTTTTATCATTGCGTTTTCTTTTAGATATAATGCATCCTACTATCCTCTTGTAGCAACCATCGTTTTCCTAGTTTCAGGATTTAAACTGTGGTACAAAATACTAGGGCTGCTACTAGGTCCATCCCTATTGTTATGCTTCATCCTATTTTCAAGACACGCCTCCGAAAAGATGCTTGGATCGCCGCAATTTCCGCCTATACTTGGTGGATGGCAATGGGGAAACAATGCGCTGTATATGCGTGAACAGATAACAGAAGATACTTCCAGATGGCCAAACAAAAATATGGCGGAGCTTGATTCAATTGCGCGGGATTATTTCCGTTGGATGCCACCCCGATATAGAGACTTGGATGCTTATGTAGCTAATTTTTTTATTCGGGAACCTCAGGCGCCTTTAAAGACATATCTGATATCTCATTATAAAATAGAAGACGGTACATCACAAGTCGTTGCTTGGGGAAAAGTTGCGCCGATTTTTGGAGAATACGGAAAATACATAATTAAAAGACATCCTATCGAATATATGCGATATTATTTGTTTCGAAATGTGAAGAATTATTTCATGCCACCACTTGAGAAGCTTGAGATATATAACCTGGGGGATAGGAAGTTTCGTACAGACGCTCAATATTGGTTCGATTTGCATTCAGACGATGCCAAATGTGTTTCAAAAGAATTACAAGGAACATTACTCTTCTTTTTTCCTTCTCTTTTTGGTGTCATAAATCTCTATTTCCTAATCAGTTTAATTTTCTTCATCCGCTCCCGTGGTTTTCAACAGGCTGATCGCAGGTTTTCGTACGCCATTGGATTAGTAACCTTATTCTGGCTGCTGAACTTCTGCTTTAGCGTATTTGCGAATATAATTGTCATTCGCTATCAGGTTTTCCCAATGATTATCTTAATATCGTCAGCCATGTTATTGACAGACTACCTGGAAAGCATTAAAAAGACAGTAACGGCAAAAAACGACGTATATCCGTCAAGAGATACTAAGCATAAGCTGGGACATAAGATTGGGACATAATTCATAGATATTGATAATAGACCATACTCAGTATAGAAAACCCTATCTTCTTAAAGCAATAACATGCAGAATACACCTAATGAATCATCTATTGTTCTATCAGTTGGAGTGGATCATACTGAAGAAGACTACATGCGGTTTGTTATGGAACTGGGCGTTCCCTATACAGAGGATGGTTATTATTATAAGGTCTTTGAAATTAACGGGGTCCAGGGTTGGATCTTACATATTTCTGTTATCATCAGTGAAATAGAAGACCTTTTTCATATACTTTTGCCTGAATTAGTTGCTGAAAATGTTCCGTTTAAGATTCCAAAGAATAAGTCCATTGCCAATGCCCTCCTAGGTGGGAATTTTGGCTATAACCTATTAGGTAAAATTGTAACTATCTACCCTGAAAATGAAGAAATAGCATTGAACCTGGCCATTAAGCTCATGGGATTAACGAAAGATTTTAGAGGTCCGGTCATATTGACAGATAATTATTTGGGTGGAAGTTTATATGCACGTTATGGCGCATTCAATGGTATTGTGAAAAAAAATGAAAACGGTGAGATTGAAAAATGGTATTACAATTCTATCGCTGAATTGGTGAAAGATCAATATACGATTCCGTTTCGCTTGCCACGAGGTATCTCCTGGCCGTTTTCAGATATTGCGACAGTAATAACAGAAAATCGGAACAAAAATCTTAATAATAAATATAGACCGGTTTTAATATTAAAAGAAGATGTCCGGGGCAATGTACTCAAAGGGGTCTACATACGTCATCTGGTGATACCCGCAATCTGCCTGATAAAGGAGGGGAAAAAAAATATGATTAGTGATGATCAAGGCAGGGATATTCAGATTAGGCTAGAATGGCAAATGGAACTTACTCAAAAGTTAAAAGGAAAAGTGAGAATGCCCGAAATCATCGATTATTTTTGTGAAAATGGCAGTAGTTACCTGGTTACGGAGTTTATCTCTAATTCCTGTTCGTTTTACGATGCGATAAATTGTGAAAATATTAAGGGCTATGATTGGACAAGTCTCCCAGTAAACAGAAAGCTCCATTTATTGGATCTTCTAATGCAGTTATTGGATATTATTTATGAATTTCATGAAATAGGGATAGTGCATCGGGACATCACTTCTATTAATTTTCTCATTAAGGATAGTACTGTAGTTGTTCCTATCGATTGCGAACTGGCTTATTCTATCCCTGAGCAAAAGCCCTTTCCTCCTTTTCGACTAGGGACTCCAGGTCATATGTCTCCGGAACAACAGGCAATTGAACGTCCTACACTAAAAGAGGATATTTATGGGCTCGGTGCTTTTTTAATCGAATTTTTCTCAAGTTTTACTCCTATTAAATTTAACACAGAGGAGACGGATCAATTATTTAATGATCTTAATAGCTTAATTGGCGTAGAATCAATCAGTAAAATGATTGCTGCAACAGTTAATGGTGATCCAACACAAAGGCCAGATATTAAGGAGGTAAGACAATGTATAAAAACATACAGAGATTCTCTTCGAAATGTGAAGGACGCTGTAGTGGGTAGAACTTCTTTGGTAATCGAAAATAGGGATCTAGTGCAACAAACCATTACCAATTTCCTGTCAAGCTTGCTACAATCACCATTGTGCTTTGCAGATCGCTGGTATTCAAAATCAAGACGACAGGGTGGTCTGGCTCAATCAGGATCTAAACAAAAAGAATATATCTCTTATTTAGGGCTATTTGAAGGACTTGGAGGGGTATTGTATTTTTTGGCACAGGCCAAGCTTGCAGGATATAATTTAGTTTCATTCAAAAAAAGTTATGCCAATAGCTTAGCCTATATCCTACAGAATTATTTGGAGATGTTACCCAATCTCGATGGAGGATTGTATATGGGGGCTGCAGGAGTGGCAATCAGTATAAAAAAAGGGATAGATGTTGGACTAATTTCACAAGAAAGCGACGCGGCTCAACTCATTCATCGTTGTCTAGAGCTGCCAACGAATAGTCTTGACATTGCCAATGGAATTGCTGGCATAGGATTAGCGATATTGCGATGTTCTATTGGAGCTTCCAATGAACTTTTTTATGGACAGATAGCAAACATTAATAGGATCTTACAGGAACAACAACGCAAGGACGGGGCTTGGATTCTTCCGGTACCTGGTATTACTAAGCATGATCGTGACAGCACTATTGGCATGTCTCATGGGGTCTCCGGCATAATTTGGTATTTACTTGAATGCAACAAAACTTTTCCCAATTTAGATTTACAGGATATGGCGATTAGTGGTTTGAATTGGTTGAGTCTGAAAACAAACAAAATGGACGTATCCTACTACACCAGGAAAATACCGGCTAATTACAAACGTCACTTTCTATTGAATGATGAAATCACCGGTGCAATCATGGCTTTTATAAAAGCTTATGAGTTGCTAAAAAATGAATCTTATAAAAAAATTGCAGAAAATGTGCTCGAACAATATCCTGATAATATTATTGCCAACAGCTTGATACAATTTGGGGGCCTGTCCGGACTTGGGGAGGTTTACCTGGAAGCATTTATTTCCTTTAAGAATGAAAAATGGCTTCAACGTGCCTTGAATATAGCTAACATCATTTGTCATGCAGCTTATCGGAAAGAAGGTATCTGCTATTGGCTGACCGAAGAAACGAATGTTCCAACCGCTGATTTAATGAATGGGAACACAGGAATAGCGCATTTCCTGATAAGATGCCTTAATCCAACTATAATTGGTTATCGAATATTGACTTAGTGACTTGTCGAGTAATAGATCCTCATCATTTTTATCAGTGATAGGAGAACCCGGTCATATCTTCTTCAGGCCTAAAGAAGAAAATGGCGGTGCCGAAAACCTTAAATAGAGTGTCTGTATCAGAAAAACGAGGTTTCGTGCAAAATAACTGGTGCAAAACACCCTCAAGTTCTTTGAATATAGCTATTTACAGCAGAGCCCTTGCCTACAATGGATATGAGTCCAAAACTAGGGTGTGGTTCTTCTAGCACGTTTGCGTTTCAAATTGGGGCTCGACCCGGTGTAAAAGGAATTTACGCCGGTGGATCCTTGCGAAAATAACCTCTAAAAGGAAGCTACAGATCTTAGGCGAGTCGTTGCTTAAAGTTCTATGTACCAATGGCATATTTCAGAATGAAAAGAAACAATTTATATAAGATATTTCTTAGTGAGAAGCATAGGAACTTATTCCACATAAGAAAAACTCGTCATGACAAACACTCAACAAGGGGGTTAAGCCTACTTGCTCTTTGTTGAGTTATATAGAAGTAGGCAAAATTAATTATTCACAAAACTATTTTTATGAAAAGTAAGATTCTCATTGCATTTGGTGCTTTAGCACTTGCAATTGCCGGTTCTGCTGCTGTAAAGGCCAATAAGAAATTCGCCACAGCAACTAAGATTTATCGTGTAGATGGTACTACAATTCTGATGTCAGGTACCAGCAGTCATCTTACCACTATAGGTACGAGCAAGAATTTCTGGGTAGTAATTGGTAGCGCCGCGAAGGAAACAGTCTATAACGACGCTAGTCACAATGTCCCCTTATACTTTAAGTAGTAGTACTTAATCATCAAGTTTCAGTGGCACAAATGAAAGTTTGTGCCACTCTTATCTAAATTGACCGGACATGAAGTACAAATCTTATCCCTTTATTCTGGCGTTATTATGGGTATTTGCTACTTCCTTTGTGTTAAGGCGAAGCAAAGAAATACATAGTTCAGCAACGGCCATTTTTCTAAGTGATGGCACCATACTCTTCTCTGGCGAAAGCACACACTTAACCACAGTCAGTTCCAATACCACAGTGAGTATATGGGTAATTACAGGCCAGGGAAGTGTGAAACAAAGTATCTACCAGGATGCTATGCTTACGAAACAAATATTCTATCACTAACTAATGAATTATCCGTTGGGTGTTTCAGGAAATCGGCATAATAATTATATTTAAATCATTAGCCTGAATCAGAATCACTACCAAAATTTGAATTAGAAGTAATTTTATTTTAAATTTTAAAATGGCATTTTGAATAATGCTAGTGTCACAGCAAGTTAGTTTTACAACATTTGTATAGTTTTGTATCTTGATGATCAAAATCATACAGATGAAAAGAGAGTCTGTCAAATTAAGTCCATCGGAAATCAAGTTTTTGTACGCCTTTAAAAGCTCGGAGAAAAGGAGCCAAAGGGAGTATGATAGGGCGAACATCCTTTTGCTATTGCATAAAGGAAAGAAGGACGCAGAGATCGTAGATTTTTTGGAAGTAGCGCGTACCACGATATGGCGGACGCGCAAGCGGTATCTGGAAGAAGGATTAGAAAAGTCATTGCAGGAAAAGGAACGTAGTGGTCAACCCAAGAAATATGGTCCCCCAAGAGAGGCAGAGATAATTGCCCTGGCTTGTAATGATCCACCCGAAGGCAGGGCAAGGTGGAGTTTAGAATTATTAACGGAGAAATTAAATCAGCAGAAAGGCTTAGAGAACATTAACCGGGAAACGATTCGGTTAATACTATAAAAACGAATGTAAGCCTTGGCTGAAAAAAATGTGGTGCATAGCAGAGATCACTCCTGACTATAGGACGAGAATGTATAAGCTGTTAGCTTTGTATGCGCGTTTATATAATAAACAATATCCGGTTGTTTGTGTGGATGAAAAAAGTAAGCAACTCATACAGGATGTCCGGGAAAGTATTCCATTAAAGCCTGGAAGTCCTGCAAAGTATGATGGCGAATATCGTCGAATGGGAACCAGGAATATTTTCGTAGCGGTGGAACCATTAGCTGGAAAGCGAAGAATAAAGGTAACGCATCAAAGAAAGAAAGATGATTTTGCCTATTTCATTAAGGAACTAATAGACCGGGATTACCGACAGGCAAAAAAAGTGCTAATAGTATTGGATAATTTGAA
>Ga0179596_10000101_pt1 | contig 74504 bp, 71 predicted proteins | sample CZODoug1_1_08_16_FD_155494 | JGI IMG/M metagenome (GOLD analysis project Ga0179596, IMG submission 155494) | Vadose zone soil fungal communities from Angelo Coast Range Reserve, California, USA - CZODoug1_1_08_16fungal (Illumina Assembly) | ecosystem: Environmental > Terrestrial > Soil > Vadose... | reverse complement strand
ACCAGCACGAGCGCGGACAGCGTCCTGACCATAACCAGCGGACTGGTAAGAAAATTGCCCATGTCCACCTTCTCATTCTCCGCAATGACCGCCGGCTCTATACCCTTCATCGGCACGGGAGGCGGCTTATCCCAAAACAATGCGAACTTATTTTGGGACGCTACCAACAACAGGTTGGGAATAGGTACCAATACCCCAGGGTCGGACTTCACCCTCTATCAGAGTACAGGAGTCACCTCGAAGGGATTCCGCTTTACCGGCAACTCCGTGGGGGGCACCAGTTCGGGTTCGGGATTTACGATGGCATTGGGATTTAACCAGACGAATAATAAACAATTATGGTTGGGGGATCCCGACTATTTAGGTAATTCCGCAGCAACATTCATCCGGTATTCATCAAGTAATGGTACGACGATTTTTGACGCTATTTCCGGAGATAATAATACAAGAAGGTCCATAAGGATCGGATACGGAAATGATGCCCTTTCCACCGTTATTTTGGGCGACGATGGCCTTACGGCAACACCTGGCTCGTATGTATGGGCCAACGGCAGCATGGCGATTGGGAATGGCTATCGGGCCAATAGCGCACCGAATAACGGTCTTATTGTACAAGGCAATGTTGGCATCGGCACAACGACCCCTACTGCCGCTTTACATCTCCCGGCCGGCACCGCGACCGCCAATACTGCTCCTTTAAAATTTACTTCCGGCACGAACTTAACAACGCCCGAAAATGGAGCCGTAGAATTTAACGGAACCCACTTTTATGGTACCGTCGGTTCAACAAGATACCAGTTAGACCAGCAGGCAGCGGGTTCCTACACCGGCAGTAATGGTATAACCCTGGTAGGCTCCGACTTTCGTAATAATCTTACGACTGGCGTAAGTGGCGGTCAAACCGCAACCGGTGGCACAGCCGCCGGCAATTCCTTGACATTATCCTCAACTACCAATGCAACAAAAGGGAAAATATTATTCGGTACCAGCGCTTATGATGAGGTTAATAACAGGTTGGGAATTGCGACCGCCAGTCCGTCAACAGCGCTTGCTGTAAACGGTACAACACAATTAGGCGCACTCGGTAATACAATTACGAATGTGCTTGTCACCTCCTATAATACGGTAGGAACTACTACCATTACCCTTCACAGCGGGACGGACATTACCGCGACTATCCCGGCTGTATCCGGTACGAATGGTACCGTTCAGGTTTCTTTTGCGATTGATTTGCCCTCCGCCGTCATTGTGGCATGGGCCAGGGTGATAAGCACTACCTCGGTAAAAATTCATCTTGTCAACTGCGAAGGAACAACGCAAACTATTGCTTCAGGAACAAGAATAAACCTTACCATCATCGAGTAATGCAAACCGCAGATGCCAACCAATGCCAGACATATTATTCTTATCGCAGTGATGCTGTATTCATGCACTGGTATTGCCATCGCACAACCCGGTTTTTTCGTCCCCCCCAAAGGAAAAATCTTCTTTTCCGGAAATACGTCCACCATCTTTTCCAATGTCACTAACCAGGGACAACTGGGAGTGGGAAAAAATGCGACAGTGAATTTTAAAGGGCAACAATGGGAGAATGCCCCATCAGCCCTTGTCACCGACGAAAGCAGCAATGGAAATGGCGCCACCGGCCAGGGCGGTATGATCCGCTTCCTGGTTCCCGATACCTCCCTGCCCCCGCTTTTCAACCAGCAACAGTTGCTGATCGGTGGCTACAATGCAGCCGCCCGGACAGGACCCTCTTTTTCCAACCTCTCCATTGCCAATCCCTGGGGCGTTAAACTACTGGCCGCCAGTACAAAGATCCGCCGCCAGCTCGATTTTATAAATGGCCATTTATACGTAAATGATAATATACTGGTAGTGGGTGACGGACGCCCCGGCGCCATCACCGGATATAACGAAAATAGCTTTGTGGTGACCGGCACATCCATAGACGGCGGATTCCTGCTGCGCGAAAAGCTCGGAAGGAGAGACGGAATGGTGGTATTCCCCATTGGTTCCGCAGAAGGGATGTATACACCGGCGGCAATACACCTGAATAGCCGGGTTCCGGATGATTTTTATGTCCGCGTATCCGACAGCGTAAAAACCGGACTTAGGGATGGACAGGATCTTTCCGAAAAATCCGTGAATAAAACCTGGCAGGTCGGCAAACTGCTGAGGCCGGGAGAAGATATCGTCGATATCGTTCTGCAACACCGGCTTGCCGACGAAGGCAAGATCTTTATAGCTAACAGGGATGCCGCCTATATATCTCAATATGCCGGCGGGTCATGGGATACAGGTTACCCTCAAACCCGCCCGCAGTCGGGTAATATAACGACAGGTGCCCCCCTCCCGAACAGCGGAACGAATACAAGGTCCTTCCAGAACACTATTTCAACGGCTTCTTATTTTACAAAACTAGCTGGCTCCAAAGACGCTTCTCTCAACCGGACCAATCTTTGGTTTAGCGCTTACCGAACCGATTATCATAACGTATACGTATACTGGACCACAAATCCGGAGATCCGTAATAAATACTTTGTCGTACAACGGATGCTCAGTAACGAAACCGTTTACAGCAACAGGGATACCGTATTGTCAAAAGCTCCTGGCGGCATCAGTTTTAATTATCTGAATTATAATCTTAATGATCCCAACAGCTATACAGGCGTAAGTTATTATCGTCTGATGATGGTAGATTATAATGGTAATATCACCTATTCCCAGATTGTAGCCGTAGGGGCAGAACCGGGAGGCTTTGGATGGACATTATGGCCTAACCCCAGCCCCGGCAGGTTCTTTGTAGGCATCAGCACGCCGTCGGCGGTCAAATATGTGGTTATCTGGGATATCGTAGGCCGCTTATTGTATACGGAATTGGTAAATAGCAGAGGTTTAATAGAAATGCACCTTCATACCTCGGGTACCTATGTGATAGGATTGGTTCCCATGGATGGAGGCAAGATAGAATCCAGGAAATTGGTAGTCATAGGAGATTAGAGATGCCAAAATAGCTGAATAAAGAGTATTTTTAAGAATGCGGACAAAGCCTCCGATCCCATCGCCACCGTCATTAAACTCATTATAACGCAATGACCCGCGAAAGCGGGTCATTGCGTTATAAAAATGAGATTCGTCTATTGCTTAATCAACTTGATCGTCTTGACGAACCCTCCCGGCGAAGAGATCTTCAACATATAAACACCCGCTTTATAACCAGAGGCATCGATATCGACGACTCCATTGGGTTGATAGACCCTCCTGGTCTGTAAAACCTTGCCATCCGCACTATACAGCTGAATATCCGTATTCTGCTGTTCTGCCAGCGACAGGTACAGGCGGAAGGTATTGGAAGATGGGTTCGGATATACTTCCGCAATATTCCCCGGTTTCGTGGCCGTCCCTAAGCTGCCGCTCTCTTTTCCGGCGATCAGCTGATCACTGTTGATGGCCGATACCGCTTCCTTGCCACATGTGGCGCTGCTGCTATAGGCGAGGTCAAAACGGGTGAAGCCGAAATTGTCTTCCCAGTCGATGATCGCAATGGTCGGAAACCATGCATTCCCGTAAGGACTGACGGAGAAAGTAGTATCGCCGGGCGATAACATGAAACTTCCATGCTGGCTGGTGCCGAGTATCAGCCAGTTCACGGATACCTCGAAAGGATTGGGATTGCTGATATCAAAATTCCGGGTAGTGCCGGGACTACTGGAACAGAGCGGCTTCACATCAAGGTTCTTCACATACAGGTTGGGGAACTTCACTTCTCCCACCGCTTTCTCGCCCCTGACAAAACCATAACCCGTAGCAAAGTCAAACCCTTTGTCGAAACCGGGCGTATAGGGATTGTCCATATCATAAGTGTGCGATTCCAGGATACCCTTGATCTGATTCGGAGTGATCGTTCTCAATTTTTGCGCCTCGATCATCAACGCCGCTAAGGCAGCCCCATGGGGCGCTGCGGCAGAAGTCCCGAAGAAATGAGGGAAAGTATCGCTGGCCCCGGGAATTACCTGGCCGAAAAAAGAAGTGCTGACCCCATCAGGCGTTACAATCTCCGGCTTGTTCCGGACCAAAGGAGCAATCCTGTTCCCCGATACGTCATAATAATTGGCTACACCCCCTACAGAAGAAAATCCCTCTACTACAGGCGTATCCACTCCATAGGGAGGTGTCTGTAAATAATAGGCAGCGCCGGTAGCGATCGCCCCATCCGCTTTGGCATGGCCGACCAGGGTAGGAGAGAGGATACCCGGAATCGGAGGAGTGGTCAGGTAAAACAACGCATCATTGTAAAGAAGATATTTCAGACGGGTAGGATCCGGACCTGCAAACTTGAGGATTGCCAGGTAAAAGGTATGATTGCTGGTATTATTAAAATACCCAAACACCTCAATAGGGTCCCCGCTGGCGATATTGTCCGAAGCACCCGCAGCTACCACATTCCCATAAATATCCAATAAATAGATATCGAAGTCGGATTGACAACCTACCCCACTGGCGGAAAAAGAAGATTGGTCCCACTGAAAGGATGAAATGATAGACCCGCCGGGTGGAATATAGATTGGCTCAAGATAACGGGGGGCATCACCGGGACCGCTGAAATTCTGCGCAGTGCCGTTACCCGGTCCCAATATTTCTACCGTCGAAGGACGGTAATCGCTCTCGTAAGACCGGATACTCTCATTGCCGGCAGAAGAAAAATAAGTGACCCCCTGACTTTTTACCTGGTCTACCGCCTGGGCAATGATCCCATCCTGGAAGAACGGCTCGGCAAAATAGATCACATCGTCCGCAATCACATCGCAACCCGCATTCGCCAATTTAACAATGCCCGATGCGAAATCAGCCTGCCCGAAATCAGCCGAATAGAAAGCCAGCTCCGAACCCGGCGCCACACTGTGTACGATCTCCGCCATAGCCCTCCCTTCATCGGTACCGCCAGAGTCGAGATCCTTCAATACCTGCACGGGTTTCTTAAAATTAAATGGATTGCCCGGGCCGGGAAGCTCTCCATGGTCCACCCCAATCTGCGCAGTCCCCAGGTTATTGTAGCTATCCGACATGACACCCACCTTTACGCCTTTCCCGTTGACATGGTATTTATTGCGGGCCACATAGGTTCGCATGGCAGTATCCCCCTGGCTGATTACCGGCCGGGCGACTGGCTTCCCCCGCAGGCTCGTCCCTCCAAAATTTACCGGCTTCGATACATGCAGGGGTTTGTACGCAGGCTTCGCATAGCGGATAGAAGCGGACGATTCCAGCTGAGATAAGGCGCTGATAGCAATGGTGCCGGAAATAACACGACCGAAAACAGCCGACTCTTTGAATCCCAGCTTTTGCAGCTCGGCACGGGCCGAAGCAAGATCCCCTTTCGCCGTTACATCGACTACTACATTGCCCCCTTTGATCTGCATATATTTGGCAAGGGCGTCAGAGGAAGCAACTGGCTTTGTTACCGATTCGGCTATCTTGGCATGAGGCCCATACTGGTCGGACATTTTTTTTAGTTCCGGACTTAAGATAGTGGAAGTCTTTGGGGCGGCAAGAGGTTGGCTAATAGTGCCGGTAAAGGCCGGATCTCCTTTCACCTGCGCGTGAACGGTGCTCACGGAAAACAAAACAATCGCCAAGCCACCCATAGCAATGCTTAGTAGATTTTTCTTCATAAATAGGTGTTTTTTTAAAATTAGTAGGAATGCAGAGGGAGGGAAGACGTGCCGTTAGCGCTTGCTTTTTATAAAATAATGGATTCGGAGTGCCGGTATGGAATACCGGGAGAGAATATAAATTACATAATTTCTATCGATCGCTGAAGAATAAATTATGCACACTCAGGATCATTCAATTATAAGGCTTTACTTTACGGGTATCTGGGTAATTTAGAAAAGTGGAATCCATTACAATGACTTCAGTAACCATTTATACGGACGGCAGCTGTCACACCCGGCAGAGGGTAGGAGCCTGGGTGGCAATCCTGCTGATCGGCAGCCATAAACAAGTTCTTTCAGGGTCGGTGCCGGATACCACCCATAACAGGATGGAGCTGACCGCCGTCATCAAAGCGCTGGAATATCTGCGGGATAACAATAAGGACATAACCAACCTCACCATCTGCTCCGATAGTCAGTATGTGATCGGCCTGACCACCCGGGAACCCAGGCTCTCTACGCTGGGATTCACGACCAAAAAAGGAAAGGAATTGCCCAATGCGGACCTGGTGAAAGAGTTGCTGGATTATTTCCGGCTTTTTACTATTGAATTCGTAAAAATAAAAGCACACCAAAAGAAGGCGGAGATCATTAACTATAATATCGAGGCCGATTACCTGGCCCGGAAATTAGTGAGGGCCGCGGTCATTTCTAATTCAACAGTTATCCTCTCTACTACAACGTTTTCGTAAAAATACCGGGACGACGCAGAAAGTTTGCGTAATTTTCATTTGCACCATTCTGCTTGCCAAATGAATACGGTCAACCTCAAACAGTTAGCCAAAGAGCTCAATCTCTCCGCCTCCACCGTCTCGCGCGCATTACGCGATAGCTGGGAAATCAGTAGCCCTACCAAACAACGGGTGTTCGACCTGGCCAAAAAAATGAACTTTCAACCCAATCCTTATGCCAGCAGCCTGCGCAAGCACAGGAGCCGGACTATCGCCGTAGTGATACCGGAAGTGGCCAATAATTTCTTTGCCCTCGCTATTAAAGGCATTGAGACGATTGCCCGCGAAAAAGGATATCATGTGCTGATCTATCTCACCAATGAAGATGTGTCGGAAGAAGTGGCGGTAGCGGCTAACCTGCAGAGCGGACGGGTGGATGGAGTGATCTTATCCCTCTCGGGACATACAAAAGATACCCGGCATATCCTGGAATTACAGCAACGGAATGTTCCCCTCGTGTTTTTCGACCGGGTATGCGACAGCATCGCAGCGCCGAAAGTAATGACCAATGATTATGAAAGCGGATTTGTCGCGACAGAACATCTCATCAAAGCCGGTTGCCGGCGGATAGCCCATTTGACGATTTCCATGAGCCTGTCTATCTCGCATAAACGCAGACAGGGATATACGGATAGCCTGCTCCGCTATGACCAGACCGGCGACGAAGAGCTGGTGGTCAACTGCGATGGGAACGATGAGGACAACTACCAGGCGATCCGCGCACTCCTTAGCTCGGACAAGAGACCCGATGGCATCTTTGCCTCGGTGGAGAAACTGGCAGTGCAGGTCTATCACGTCTGCCAGGAGTTAGGGTTGAATATTCCCCGGGACGTAAAAGTAATAAGCTTTTCCAACCTCGTGACGGCCTCCCTGCTCAATCCATCTTTAACGACCATCGCTCAGCCCGCCTACGAGATGGGCAAAGAAGCCGCTACTATTTTATTCCGCAGACTGGAGAAGAAATATATTGTGATGCCCGAAGACCAGGTGATCCTGCCCGCAAAACTGGAACCCCGGAATTCTACGCGATAGGGCAGGCTCCAGCCCCTGGTTGCTCATCGTCACCCCCCTCACAAAGAGGACCGCTCCCTCGCCAAAAAAGCCTTGCCCGCTTCAATATCTTCCGCCTCCGGTTGCGGGGGACTCAGCTCCGCAACGGACGCCATCAACTCATAAGAACGCAGCCTGTCCTCAAAACGGTCCGTAAAAGTGGAAATCACCAGCTCGTCCACGTCCAATTCATCAGCCAGTTGGGTAAACTGCTCCCGGATCTGTGCAGGAGTGCCCACTGCCATCCGCTGCCGGTTGAATAAAACCCGCTGCCACTCCGCCGGAGTATACTCATAATTTTTTGCGACATCATAAGTAGGAATCTCATCATATCTCCCCTTCTCAAAGCTGAGCAGACGATAATCCATCACAGCCTGTACCTGCTCTACCTTTTCGGGGTCTTCCGAACAAAAGGCGAGAATACCCGCACTGGCCACAGGGGCAGCCAGTTGCGCCGAAGGACGGAACTTGTCTTTATAGGCCCTGATAGCCGCAGCTCCCCCGATCGGATTGATGAATTGCGCGAAAGACAACGCCATCCCAAAATGCGCCGCCAGATACGCGCTCTCCCCGCTGGAAGTAAGCATCCAAAGCTCTGGCCGCGTGTCGATAGAAGGGATCGCCCTTACTTTCCCATGCATCGTCCCCGGAGTGCTGACATCGGACAAAAAAGCATCCAGATCCGTGATCTGACGTATATATTCCTGGGGGTCAAAAGTGTTCGTTGGATTGAGCAGCTGAGCGGTAAGCCGGTCCCCGCCCGGCGCACGTCCCAGGCCCAGATCGATACGACCGGGATACAATGCTTCCAGCAGACGGAAGTTTTCCGCCACTTTTAGCGTGCTGTGGTTGGGTAACATGATCCCCCCTGATCCCAAACGTATCTGCCGGGTTTCCGCCGCCAGCCGGGCAATCAGTATTTCAGGAGAGGCGCCCGCCAAAGTCCGGGTATTATGGTGTTCGGAAAGCCAGTATCTTTTAAAGCCGAGCTTGTCCGCCAATCTGGCCAGTTGTATCGTTTCCTGTAAGGCCTGGTGCGCATCGCTGTTCTTTCGGATGGGGGTCTGATCCAGGACACTTAACTGAAGTTTCGTTCGCATAGAACTATCAATAACACCAGCCCGGATGAAAAGTTTGGTGGTTTCTTTTTTTAGATATAGATTTGATATCATTTTGATATCATAATAAACCAAATTATGCAAACCGAAAAAATTGTCAAACCCCAGAGCGGCTACCCGTTTATTGCCATCATTATCACTTTTGCCATCATCTTCCTCGTAATGGTTACTAATAGCAAGGAGTACGCAGGGTTGGCAGTCCCTTTATTCCTGGTCCTGGGCTTTTTGGGCAGAGGCCTCCTCGTCATCAGCCCCAACAGCGCGAAGATCTTATTGTTATTCGGGGCTTATCAAGGCAGCATCAAACAAAGCGGCCTTTTCTGGGTGAATCCCTTTTATCAGCGAACGACCATATCTTTACGCGCCCGGAATTTCCAAAGTGAAAAAGAAAAAGTGAACGACAAAATGGGCAACCCGATCATGATCAGCGTTATCCTGGTTTGGAAGGTGAGCGACACATTTAAATCCACTTTCCAGGTGGATAATTATAAAACTTTTATAGAGATCCAAACGGATTCCGCCGTTCGCAAACTGGCCGCCACCTACCCCTATGATCATTTCGAGGATGAAAGAGCCGCTATCACCCTGAGTACAGACTTCGACGAGGTCAACCACACTCTTGAAAAAGAGATAACCGAGCGTTTGGTGATCGCCGGGATCGAAGTGGTGGAAGCCCGTATCTCCCATCTGGCTTATGCTCCGGAGATCGCTCATTCGATGCTGAAAAGACAGCAGGCCTCGGCAGTAGTGGCCGCCAGGAGCAAAATTGTCGAAGGTGCGGTAGGCATGGTAGAGAGCGCCTTACACCTGCTCTCAGCCAAGAATATCATCGAATTGGACGAAGATAAAAAAGCAGCAATGGTCAGTAATCTGATGGTCGTACTTTGCGGTGACAGAGATACCCAGCCTGTACTCAACACAGGGACATTAAACCAATAAAGAATGGCAGAAAAAAAGTCTTTTGCTTTACGTATAGACGCGGATACCATGAAGGCTATCGAGAAATGGGCGGCGGATGAATTCCGCAGCGTCAATGGACAACTTGAATGGATGCTGCATCGCGCCCTCAAAGAAGCCGGAAGACTGAAAACGAAAACGGATAATAATAAGAACGATAAAAAAGATGACTAAAAAATAGACTACAACTATCTGTACTGGTTATTAAGTATTTTTTGGTATCTCCGCATATGCATTTCTGTTTGAGTAATAATATATTTTTGTTGGAGTAATAGAGATTAATTTTTGCAGTAAAGATCTTTCTTTGCAAAACTTGTCACTAACTTGCGGTGCCCCTAAATCTAAACCAATGAAAACCGTACCTGCGTTTTTAAAGGAACTCTTTTGCCCCAAAGGTCCTTTCGCTGTTCTACTCCTGGCGTGCCTCTGCTTATACGCACCGGACGCAGGAGCCCAGATCAACGCTTATGCTAAAGTGACGGCGGTTTCCGGTACCACACTAAGCCTCTCCAACACGAATCAGACCTATCATACTTTCGCCGCCGGCGAACAGATTATCGTCATGCAGATGCAGGATAACGTTATCGGATCCAATACTTCCAACACTTCCACTTTTGGTACCGTTTCCGCTATTGCCAATGCGGGCAAATATGAAGTGGCTACTATTAGTTCAGTAACGGGAATGCCTACATCCATGAAGCTGACGGCTGCCCTTACTAATACATATACTATAAGCACCTCAGGCAATGTGCAGATCATCAGCTTTAATACCCTGAGCACGACCAATTACACTACGACCGCCAACATCGCCGCCGTATCCTGGAATGGAAGCGTGGGAGGAGTGGTAGCTTTCCAGGTAGGAGGTACACTGACCTTGTCCAATTCCGTCACAGTCGACGGGCAGGGATTCCGCGGAGGAGCGGTTTCAGCTGATTACGAAGTCAGTTGTGAACCCTCCGTTTATGATGCCACTTCCTCCAATTATGCGTATAAAGGCGAAGGGATCTATTCCAGCTCGACGATCAGTTATACCAGCCATACCAGCCGGGGGCCCCTTCTTAATGGAGGTGGCGGAGGCAGCGATGATAATGGGGGCGGTGGCGGAGGAGGTAATTATACGGCAGGCGGCACGGGCGGTCCTGGCTATACCTGTACCACAACAAATGCCTCCGGCGGCATAGGAGGGGTCGCTCTGGGAACTTATGTGACATACAACCGGATCTTCATGGGCGGAGGCGGCGGGGGCGGCCAGCAAAATAATGGCTTGGGAACGGCAGGCGGCAACGGCGGAGGCATTATCATGATCAAAGCCAACACGCTTAAGACCAGTTGCACAGGGACTGTATTGATATCCGCCAGCGGAACATCGGCAGCCACCAGCGGAAATGATGGCGCCGGAGGCGCTGGAGCCGCCGGCAGCATCGTGTTACAGGTCAATACGTTTACTGTGCCTTCCACCTGCCCCTTAACAGTGCAGGCCAACGGAGGCAGCGGAGGGAATGTCGGGGACGCGAATGCTCACGGTGGCGGCGGCGGCCAGGGCGCCGTCATGTATTCAGCTTCTTTGCCTTCAACCAATGTTACTACCAACGCCAATAATGGCGCTGGCGGACTGAACAGCAGCAGCTCGGGCGCAGCCAGCGCCGGTAGCGGAGCCGGTACGAATAATGCAGGCATATTGACGGGCCTCCCTACCATATTGCCTATTAACTTTCTTTCTTTCACGGCAGAAAAGAACGGGAATGAATCGATCCTATACTGGAGTACCGGCGAAACCTATCAACAGCAGCTATTCACTATTCAGCGTTCATACGATGGCGTTAATTTCAATACCATCGGAGTTGTCGATGGCGCCCCCGGCACCACTGCTACAGAAGAATACCAGTATACAGATGCCAGCCCCGCATCCGATAAAAATTATTATCGGATCCAGGTCACCGATCTGGCCGGTCGGCAGACTTATTCAGCTATCGTACTCATCGATCGGTCAGGATCGCAAAATACATTCGGCATCTATCCCAATCCCGCCGGCAGAGCATTCACGATCCGCCTGGGAGAACCTGGCAGTCCCGTAATTTCGGTAGCCATCAGCGACCTGACCGGCAAAACAGTCTGGTCCCAATCCTGCCATACTTCCGGCAACCTGATCCCTGTTACACTCAGTGGGATACTGGTCCCTGGTATTTATTTCGTCAGATTGACAGACAACGGACAAACTCAAATGGGCAAACTGCTCATCCGATGAACTGGCTTAGAACACTACTAATGGCTAAATTCATTGGATTTTGCATTCAATGCCCTATTTTTGCACCCGGTGTTTAAAATTCCAATTACCATAGTATTGATCCTGCTGATCGCCCTTCAGACCTTCAGCAAATGGTGCCTGATCATCGAATACCAGGTCAACAGGGATTATATCGCCAAAAATCTTTGCGTCAACCGCGACAATCTTTCCTGCTGCAAGGGCAAATGTTATCTCAATAAGAAAATAGCAACAGACGAATCTCAGCAGCAGGCCCCCGGCAAAGGAGGACAAAAAGAAGAATCTCCCTTGCAGGCTTTTACCCCGGTGAACAACCTGCCCGAATTACAAGCCCCGGTGATCATCGCCTTCAACCCGACACGTTACCTGGCTTCCCGCTCACAGGAATTTACCCACTCCGTTTTCCAGCCCCCGCAGGCATAATCCTCTTCCCGGGTTTACAAATTCCTATTGTTCTAAAAACAAGGTCTATGGATTTTGTTGGGCATATCTATATTCATTCCCTGCTTCCGGCGGCGGAATGCCTTTAGCGTATCCAATATTTACAACTCAACTAACTACAATGAAATTTTTTCATAAAGGCAGCCTGCTGGCTGTGCTGGTCCTATTCGCGCACACGGCTTTTTCACAACAAGCCATCCCGTCGTCCAAATCCGACTCCCTGACACCCCGGTATAATAAATTGGAAGAGATGATCGTCACCGGCAACCGGACCGTTCAAAAGCGCATAGAAGCGCCCATCGCCATCGGTATCATCAATTCACAGACCATCGCCGATACCAAAGCGAATCAGCTCGATCAATTGCTCAACAAGGTCAGCGGGGTATTCATGGTCGACCTGGGCAATGAACAACATGAAATGAGCATCCGGCAGCCCCTCACCACCGCCAGCGTTTTCCTCTATCTCGAAGACGGCATCCCCATTCGTACCACCGGCGTTTACAACCACAATGCCTTGCTGGAGATGAACACGACCGCCGCAAAGCAAATCGAGATCATCCGGGGACCAGCCTCCTCCCTCTACGGCGCAGAAGCCATCGGAGGAGCCGTCAACGTGATCACCCGGACGCCTCCCGCCATTCCCGATGGCTATCTCAGCGTACAAGGGAATAATAATGGATATAAGAGAGTAGACGCACAGATCGGCAGCAGCTTTGGTAAATGGGGGCTGGTCGCCAGCGGATATTATGCTGACAGGCATAACGGACCCATTCAGTACAGCGATTTTCATAAGACGGCCATTACGCTTAGGGCCGATTACAAGGCCAGTGACCGCCTCACCTGGAGCAATACCCTCACGTATGTCAACTATTACAGCGACATGTACGGATCCCTGGACAGCGCCCACTTCGCACAGAAGAACTATAATACGCCGTATTCTTTCACCTATCGGAAAGTACATGCCCTGCGGATTAAGTCACAGCTGAATTATCGCTGGAATAGTCAGGCGGAAACACAGATCGCCCTGGCTTACCGTAACAACAGCACGGGACAGAACCCCTCGTATTATATCAGCAATAGCCAGAGCGACCCCCTGCTGGCGAACGGACAGATCAACAACAGCTCCTTTCACAGCTTCCTCCTGGTGGTGCAGCACCAGCAGAAGTTCAACTGGCTAGGCAGTAAGCTGATCGCAGGGATCAGCAGCGATATCAGCCCCAGCAGTTATATCGCCAACTATATCCGGATCCAGCGGGACGCCAAAGGCAATTACGGCAGTTATACCAATACCGATTCCCTGTTGAGCAATTATTCCACGGGCATCGACAATATCGCTTCCTACCTGAACTATGAGCTGAGCCCGGCCAAAGGGCTTCGGCTGGTAGCCGCCCTCCGGTATGACTTCTATCATTATAACTTCCGGAATTACCTGCCTTCCTCCGCTTCGACGGGTGCTGCCAATACCCGCAATGATTTCAACAGGGTGACACCCAAGATAGGAGCCACGTATAATTATAAAGGGGTAGGGGCCTATGCCAACTATAGTCAGGGCTATGTTCCGCCCCAGGTCACGGATCTATACAATGGGGTCAAAGTTCCCTATCTGCATCCGCAGACTTTTTTCAACTACGAAGTGGGGGGATGGCTGTCGCTGCTGAAAAACAAACTGTATGCAGACTGGAGCCTTTACCGGATGGATGGCACGAACCAGATCATTTCTGTAAAACAAAATGACGGCACTTTTATCAATCAGAATTCCGGAAAGACCAAACACCAGGGCATCGAATATGGGATCACTTACCGGCCCAAGGCAGCATGGAGCCTCCGGGTCAGCGCCAGTAATTCCGACCACAAATTCGTCGTACAATATGAGAATAACAGGAATTACAGCGGCAACGAAATGGCCGCGGCGCCCCATTTTGTCGGCAACACAGAGCTGACATGGCGCCCCGCTTTCATACCAGGGTTCCGGATAGCAGCGGAATGGCAACACCTGGGGAGCTATTTTATGGATGACGCCAACACGAAAAAATACAGCGGTTTTGATATTGTCAATTTCCGCACAGGCTACCAGCTTCGCCAATTCGAGGTCTGGGTCAATGCACTCAATGCTTTTAATAAGTATTATGCTTCTCTGGCCAGCAAGTCCTCGTATGGCTATAGCTATAACCTGGGTGATCCGGCAGAAGTGACCATCGGCCTGTCCTGGCATTTTTTTAAATAATAAAAATAGGGGCCGCCCTCCGGGGCCCTCCTTCAAAAAGATAAATATGGGCCTGATAAAATCGAATATCTATAAATGGCATCGCAGCTTCTCCCTGATCATCGCCATCCCCGTCCTGCTCTGGGCCGCCAGCGGATTCATGCATCCCCTGATGACGAATATTCGGCCGAAGATAGCGACACAGGGGCTGACTCCATTTCCCATTGACAGCAGCAGGATTCGCATGCCCCTGCAAGCTGCCCTCCGGTTACATCACCTGGACAGCATTTCCAATTTCCGACTGGTGCACATCGATACGAACTGGTTCTACCAGGTCTTACCCGCCAATCACCACTCGTCAACGCCCGTCCCCGTTTACCTGAGCTGCCTCAATGGAAATGCCTTGCCCGCCGGCGACTGGCTCTACGCCCAATACCTGGCCCGCCAGTTCCTGGAAGGCGCAGCCACCCCACCCGCCATCAAGCCGTCAGCGCACGACTGTTGCGGCGCAGCCACCGATTGCGTATTGAACCCGGTCAAAGGAGCCAAAGTGGCCAACGTCTCCCTGCTCAGGGAATATGACCTGGAATACAAAAGTATCAACAAGCTGCTCCCCGTCTACAGAGTATCTTTCAACCGCCCCGACGGCATCCGCATATACGTGGAGACGACCCGCGATCGCTTCGCATTCGCCATGGATGACCGACGTTTCATCTTTGACAGGATCTTTACATTGGTGCATACCTGGGCCTGGCTGGATTTTTTGGGAAAAGGGAAATTGGTAGTCGAGTTCGTCCTGGTGGCGATGGCTTTCCTGACAACCCTGATGGGCATCTATATTTTCTTTACTACCAAAAGCAAAAAAGCCAGGGGGAATGAAAGAGTGAAAGCCAGACGCAATCACCGGTTTTCCGCTATTATCATCGCCTTGTTTACGCTGATGTTCACCTTCAGCGGCGCCTTCCATGCCTTATCCAAATTCAGCGACGATACCAGAGACCGTTTTTTTGTTTCTCCTTCCTTCGCCCCGGCCGACCTTAACTTCAATTTTACACAATTGCAGGAAGACGTAGGAGATCCGATCATCGATATTCGTATCGTCAGCATGTATGGGCATAATTACTGGCAGGTCACCACGCAACCATCCGGCGGCCATCTATCCGGCAGCCGGCAACCCTCTTCCATCATGAGCGGCCCGGCCACACACTCCAGGGATCTGATGAAAGACCCGCAGGTGATCGCTTCTCCCGTAACCTATATATCGACAGACAGTCCCCATTCCATCTTACCGCAGGGCGAACGAATCTATGCCGGTTTCCTGGCAGGCGCCTTCAGCGGACAGCCGGAAAAAGATATCCAGGCTTCGGTCCCCATCCTCCGGTTTTCCAGCGAGTATAATTTTGCAGACAAGCGACTGCCTGTCTGGAAAATAAGCTACACGACACATGACAACGAACGGTATTATGTGGAGACTTCCACCGGTCGCCTCTCCAAGCGTGTTACAGACAGGAGCCTGACAGAAGAATACAGCTTCGCTTTTTTACATAAACACGAGTTCATGGGGTGGGGGGGCAAGAGCGTAAAAGATTTCAGTACGATGTTCTGGGCATTGGCCCAGGTCGTAATGGTCGTATTCGGGCTTATCCTGTATTTCAAATACCGCTCCTGAACCGTAATAGCATAAAATATATTCCGGCTTCCCCGGAAGTATTATGAAAAGAAAACCCTAATTTGCAACATTGTAGCAAAAATTGAGATTTTCCAGAACTACCATACGACCTTTTCTCGCAGGCTTTCTATTAGCCTTGTTCGCGCTGGGCATTACGCCTAAGGTCGTGATCCATACCCTGGTCGCCAATCACAAGGATACCCATCTGGCATCGGACCATGGTAAGACCGATCAATTCAATAAGGCCGGCTTTCACTGTACGATCGACAACCTGGTCGTAGAGTCTCCTTTTTTAAATAGCCTCCTTTCCATCGAATCGGAGCTTCCAAAATGCTTCGCAGCGAAAACCTTGTCACCCTACAAGGATCATCTATCCTTCTCCCATTTCATTTTCGGACTCCGCGGCCCTCCGGCCACTGTTTAATTGCCTTTTTATTTATTGCATTTTCATCAAACGGAATTAAACACGAACAAAATGAATTTCCCTTCACTTCGTTATATATTATTTATCCTATTATTTCTGGGTATTGACCAATTCATTCTTGCAAACATCCCCGCCGGCGGATCCCTGTCCGGGAAGGTAACTGAAAAAGCGAAAGGCTCGATTCTTTCCGGAGCCTCTGTCTATATCCCCGATCTTAAAGTAGGAGCGGTCTCCGATAACAACGGGTATTACAAATTCAATAGCCTTCCTTCGGGGAGCTACCTGATCGAAGTACATTATGTCGGATTCAGGACCGTTACAAAAACGGTGACCGTCAGCGGCCCGGTCACCCTGGATTTTACCCTTTCGGATGAATCTATAGAAGAAAGCCCGGTAGTGGTGACAGGCCTCTCCAAAGCCACCCAGATCAAAAGAAGCCCGGTGCCTATTGTCGCGGTTAGCCATGACTATATCGCCACGAACCTGAGCACCAATATCATCGACGCTATTGCCAAAATACCCGGGGTGAGCGCACTCACTACCGGCCCCAACGTGTCCAAGCCCTTTATAAGGGGCCTGGGCTACAACCGGATACTCACCCTGTATGACGGGGTGCGGCAGGAAGGTCAGCAATGGGGGGACGAACACGGCATCGAAGTGGACCAATATGGCATAGAAAGGATCGAAGTCATCAAAGGCCCGGCTAGTTTGTCCTATGGTTCGGATGCCCTGGCAGGTGTGGTGAACCTGATCCCCACCCAGGCAGCCCCCGAGGGAAAAATGATCGGCGATATCCTGACCGAATACCATACTAACAATGGTCTTTTCGGCGGCTCGGCCATGCTGGGCGCCACCAAAAATGGTTTCGAATGGATGGGAAGGATCTCTCATAAAGAAGCCACGAACTACCAGGATAAAATCGACGGTCGTGTATACAATACTGCTTTTAGAGAGACGGATGCCAGTTTGGCTTTAGGCCTGCATCGCGGTTGGGGTTATTCCCACCTGAGCCTTTCTCTCTTCGATGACCTGCAGGAAATACCGGATGGCAGCCGGGATTCGGCTACCCGCAAATTCACCAAACAGATCACCGAGGCAGATACAGTCAGGCCCATCGTATCGGATGATGAGCTGAAGTCTTACACGATAGGTGTGCTGCACCAGCACATTCAGCATTATAGGGTCTATAGCACGAACAACTTCATCATCGGGAACGGACGATTGGCCGTCAACCTTGGGTATCAACGGAGCGTCCGCCGGGAATTCAGCCATCCGGAAGCCCCTTCAACCGCCGGCCTGTTCCTGCAATTGAATACCTATTCATATGACCTCAAATATTATTTCCCGGAATGGAGGGGCTGGAACCTTACCGCGGGAGTGAATGGTATGTACCAGGATAATACCGTTACAAAGGGAACTGATTTTGTGATTCCCTCCTATCACCAGTTCGACATCGGCCCCTTTGTACTGCTGAAAAAGACCTTCGATAAATTAGATATATCCGGTGGCCTGCGATTTGACAGCCGTTCCTTTACGAACAAGCAATTATATACCCAACCCAACCCGGTAACTGGATTTGATATGCCGGTATATGGAGCGGATACGGTGGGGGCGAGTCACCCTTTTTACGATTACCACCATGTTTTTTCGGGGCTTAATGGCAGTATCGGCGCAACCTATAATTTCACGGAGCAATTTTCTGTGAAGGCCAATATCGCCCGCGGGTTCCGTGCGCCGAATATTGCCGAGATCTCTGCCAATGGGGTACACCCGGGAACCAATATCTACCAGATCGGCAACGGGGATTTCAAACCTGAATTCAATCTCCAGGAAGATATCGGCCTGGAATATACTTCCAAGTATATCGTGCTGACTTTCAGTGTATTTAACAATAGCATTTCGAATTATATCTTCAACCAAAGATTATTGAGCACGACCGGCGGGGACTCTGTACTGGTGGCGGGCAACCAGACCTATAAATTCCAGCAGGGCAAGGCGCAATTATATGGCGGAGAGCTTAGCCTGGATCTTCATCCGGTAAAAGCCCTGCATTTCGAGAATAGCGTGACAGCTACTTATGGACTAAATAAGGATATCGACCCTAAGCTGAAATCAGACAGCAATAAATATGTTCCCCTCATCCCCCCCTTACACGGGCTGTCGGAACTGCGTTATGATTTTGAATCCCGGTCGCATCATATTGTCAATGGCTTTGTCAAAGTGCAGGTAGACTGGCACGCTGCTCAGAACAGGGTCTACCTGACTGATAATACCGAGACGGCTACTCCCGGGTATACCTTGTTCAATGCAGGTATAGGTGCCGGCATTACCAATGGTAAAGGCAAGACTATCGTCAACATCTATGTCATGGGCAATAACTTATTCGATGTGGCTTACCAGGATCACCTGAGCCGCTTGAAATATTTTGAACAATATTCATCGTCACCCAATGGACATCTCGGTATTTATAATATGGGCAGGAACATTGCTTTTAAATTGGATTTTCCACTGGACTTTAATCTAAAGAACTAAAATGAAAAGGCCGTCTCAATATAGCTGAGACGGCCTTTTCACTTATCGGTCGGTTGTAACTTAGTTCTTCTTCCCCCCTCCGTCTTCCGGCTTTTTACAGCAGGTAGGGAGCCGCTTGTAAGAATCGGGCTCTGCGGTAACATCATCCGCATCATAACCCACATTCGCAATCAGGGTCTTGATATTCTCTACATTCGTACGGTCTGTGAGATAGGTCACCGTAGTAGTCTTCTTTTTAAAATCGACATTCACCTTCTGTATCCCTTCCTCATGGCTGAGATATTTCTCGATCCTTCCCTTGCACTCCTGGCACTGTACCGTCGGCGTTTTAATGGTTACGGTCAACGATGTCTTTTGCTGGGCCATGGAGACACCCGTAAAAGTTATCAGGAATAATAAAATAAATTGTAGTTTTTTCATATATAAACAGATTTATGACCCGTAAATGTAACAAAATAAATTTAGACCCCCTTCCAGCCGGCCGGGTCCTCCCTCCATTTTAACAAAACAGCTTCTTCATCCGGACTGACGATCTTTTTCTCCAGGGCCAGCTCGATCAGCGTAGGGTAATTGGACAGGGAGATATAGGGCACCCCCGCCTTTTCAAAAGCTTCCTTTCCTGCTTCGAAACCATAATTGAAAATAGACACCAGCCCGATCACTTCCACCCCCGCCTGGCGAAGGATTTCCACGACCTGCAGACTGCTCTTACCAGTTGAAATCAGGTCCTCGATGACCACGCACCGCTGCCCTTTCTCATAGTAACCCTCGATCTGCTGCCCCAATCCATGCTCCTTGGGCTTGGACCGGACATATATATAGGGCAGTTTGAGCTGGTCGGCCGCCATAGCGCCCCAGGCGATACCCGCCGTCGCCACCCCAGCCAGCAGGGCGGCTTCAGGAAATTGACCAAACAGGACATTACACATCTCCGACTTGATAAAATCCCGGATATAGGGAAAAGACAAAACCTTGCGGTTATCGCAATAAATAGGGCTTTTCCAGCCGGAAGACCAGGTATACGGCTCTTTCACATTCAAACGTATTGCCTGCACCTGTAAAAGCTTCTCGGCTACCGCCTTTTGGCTCTGGGCATTTTGGTCTTTCAGTTGTTTCGCCGATCCGGCAGAGCCGGATTCATTCGGGGTAATCATTTTTTCCATGGTGCTGCGAAAGTAAATAATATCTTGCACTCAATTCAACCCGCATGTATATAAAGATCTATTTTAACGACAAGCCGCTCTTCCTCTGTGATCAGGTCAATGAAGAGATCAATAGCTACGCGCACCACGACGATGCCGTTTTTATCGATGAATTTTCCACCCCGGCCGTCAATTCCATCATCCATGAGATGCGGCTGGAGAAAGTACATGCGGGCATCTTCGTCCACCCCGACCTGGAGACCCTCCGTAAAGCCTTCTGGAAAAAATTCATCCTCATCAAAGCCGGCGGCGGCCTCGTTAAAAATGAAGCAGGCGCCATGCTTCTCATGCTGCGCCGTAATATATGGGACCTCCCCAAAGGCAAGCTCGATGACGGAGAGTCCATAGAACAATGCGCCGTCCGGGAAGTAGAAGAGGAGACAGGACTAAGAAATGTCATTTTGGGAAAACCGCTGCTGATCACATATCATACCTACGATGAGAGCGGCAAACACTTTCTCAAGGAAACCCACTGGTATCATATGACAGCCCCCGGTAACCAGCCAATCACCCCCCAAAAAGAAGAACAGATCACGGAAATAAAATGGGTAGGAGAGAAGGAACTGCCGGCTTTCACGCGCAGCACTTTCCCCTCGATCAGGGACGTGCTAAATGCCTCCCGTATTCACGATCGGTGAGGGCTTCAGCTCCCGCTTCAATATCGCCACCGTCAGCCGGCTGACACATACCAGCTTTTCCCGCTCATCCACGATCCTGATATCCCAGACATGGGTGGTCTTTCCCAGGTGTAACGGCGTTGCTGTACCATAAACATACCCTTCCTTCACACCTCGCACATGATTGGCATTGATCTCCAGTCCGACGCAGACGTATCGCTGCTGGTCGATGACATAAGCGGACCCCACACTTCCCAACGTCTCCGCCAACGCCACAGAAGCGCCTCCATGCAGCAGTCCATATGGTTGCCGCGTCCGGCTATCCACCGGCATCCGGGCCTTTAGGAAATTTTCACCGATATCCGTGAACTCCATACCCAGATGGGCTCCCATGGTATTAGCACCCAGGGACTGCAATTGTTCTATGGTCATGGGAGAACCGGAAGGATGCCAGATAGACATGGGCTTATTTTAAGGTTACGAGAGCGGCAGCGATTTTTGCGCAATGGTCTTCGCCACTACCTCCGGTAAAAACTGCAGCACATCGCCGCCATTTTTCAATACGTCCCTCACCAGCGTGGAGGCGACCGAAGTATACTGCGGCAGACAGGTGAGGAAAATAGTCTCTATATTATGGTCGAGACTCCGGTTCATATCGGCAATAGCCTTCTCATATTCGAAATCGTTTACATACCGGATCCCCCTCAGGATGAACTGTGCACCTACCCGCTGACAACACCGGACCGTCAACCCATCATATACTACTGCCTCTATTTTGGGATTGTCCCGGTAGATTTCCCGGATCCAGGTCAGCCGCTGCTCTTCGGAGAACATAGGGGTCTTATTGGCATTCCGCCCGATCCCGATGATGAGCTTGTCAAACAAAGGCAGCGAACGGTTGATAATATCCAGGTGACCGATTGTGATCGGATCGAAAGTTCCCGGAAAGAGGCCAATACGTTGCATAGTGTAGTGGTTAAATTTCTTTTTTAGGGGTGGGGGCTCCGCCGGCCAACAGATACAACACCGCCATCCGAACCGCTACTCCATTCTCCACCTGCTGCAAAATAATGGATTGTTTGCTATCCGCCGCATCACTATCCAGTTCCACACCCCGGTTGATCGGGCCCGGATGCATAATGACGATCTCTTTGCTCAGACTGTCCAGAAGCCGCTTATTCACCCCATAGGCAAGACTATATTCCCGCAAAGAAGAGAATAGAGGCTGATTCTGCCGCTCCAGCTGAATACGGAGCACATTGGCTACGTCACACCATTCCAGGGCCTTCCGCAGATCGTATTCCACCCGCACGTCGAAAGCTTCCTTGATATGGACGGGAATCAGGGTAGGAGGGCCGGCAATCGTCACTTCGGCTCCCATTTTCTTCAACAGGTAAATATTGCTCAAAGCCACCCGGGAATGCATGATATCCCCGATAATGGCAACCTTCTTTCCGGCCAGACTACCCAGCTTCTCCCGGATAGAAAAAGCATCCAGCAAAGCCTGCGTAGGATGCTCATTGATCCCATCCCCGGCATTCACGATCGCCGCCGGGATATGTTTGGCAAGAAAATGGGGGGCTCCGCTGGCGCTATGCCGCATCACCACCATATCCACCTTCATGGAAAGAATATTATTCACCGTGTCCAGCAAAGTCTCCCCCTTAGCGGCAGAAGAACCCGAAGCGGTAAAATTGATCGTATCGGCAGACAGCCTTTTTTCGGCCAGCTCAAAGGAAATCCTCGTCCTCGTCGAATTCTCATAAAAGAGATTCACGATCGTCACATCCCGCAAAGTGGGGACTTTCTTGATCGGACGCTGCAATACTTCTTTAAATTGGGTTGCTGTATCTAAAATTAGTTGAATATCACCCGGTTGGAGATCCCTAATGCCAAGGAGATGTTTGGTACTTAGCTGCATTAAAAAGCGAAATTAGGGTAAAAAAACATAAATAAAAAAAGCTTTCATCGGCCTTTCTTAGGAGAACTTCCCTTATTCCTCCAGTAACGCCACTTCGTCTTTCCCATCCTTTTCCCGCCAGAATACTTTTACCTTCTGCGTAATGATGGAATCGATCGATTTGCCCGTATAATCGGCCTGTATAGGCAGCTGCCGGCTGAACCGCCGGTCGATCAGGATACATAGCTCCACTTTGGCCGGCCTCCCGAAATCCAGTAAGGCATCCAGCGCCGCCCGGATCGTCCGCCCCGTATAGAGCACATCGTCGATCAGGATCACATTCTTATCCTCGATGGAAAAAGGAATATCCGTCTGGTTCAGCTCATGCAACCCCTTACGGACATCATCCCGGTAAAAAGTGATATCCAGCTTCCCGTAGTTGATCGCCCCCCCGGCCACCTGTGCCTTCAGCTGCTCCACCAGCCGGTTCGAAAAATAGATGCCCCTGGGCTGAATACCGATCAGCACGGTATTTTCCAGATCGATATGATTTTCCAGCACCTGGTGACCCAAACGCTGTATCGTAATAGCCAATTGCTGCTCATTCAGGATCGTCTTCAAACAATTAGTTTTTAAATTTTATCAGGCTTCCGCCAGGAACGGGTACCTGTAATCGGTCGGAGGCACAAAAGTTTCTTTGATGGTGCGGGCGCTGAGCCAACGGTAAAGGTTCAGGATCGATCCCGCCTTATCGTTGGTGCCGGAAGCCCGGGCTCCGCCAAAAGGCTGCTGCCCTACCACCGCGCCCGTCGGCTTGTCGTTGATATAGAAATTCCCGGCCGCCTGACGCAGACGATCAGTTGCCAATTCTACGATCTGCCGGTCCTGCGACAAAATGGAACCCGTCAACGCATAAGGCGAAGTCGTATTCACCAGGTCCAGTGTTTGCTCGAATTCGGCCGCCTTGTATACATAGATCGTCAATACCGGTCCGAAGATCTCTTCGCACATAGTAGTATACAAAGGGTCTTTGGCTTCGATAACCGTTGGCTGCACAAAATATCCCTTCGATTTATCGCAATGTCCCCCGGCCCAGATCTCGGCCTTGGGATCGCTCTTCGCTTTCTCGATATAAGACCGGATCTTGTCAAAGCTCTTTTCATCGATGACGGCATTGATGAAATTGGAGAAATCCTCCACCGTACCCATCTTAAAACTATTGATCCCTTCTATCAGCTTCTTCTTAATGACAGCCGCCAGCGTGTCCGGGATATAAGCCCGGGATGCGGCGCTGCATTTCTGACCCTGGTATTCGAAGGCTCCTCTCAGCAGGGCCGTAGCCACTACATCCGGATCGGCGCTCTCATGGGCCACCACAAAATCCTTACCCCCTGTCTCCCCGACGATACGGGGATAAGTGCGGTAGTTCGGGATATTCTCCCCGATCGTCTTCCAGATCTGGTTGAAGACCCCGGTGCTGCCGGTAAAATGAACACCGGCAAAATCCCGGTGGCTAAAACATATCTTTCCCAGGGCCGGACCGTCGACATAGATCAGGTTGATAACCCCGTCAGGTAATCCCGCTTCTTTCAGGATCCGCATGAACATTTGAGCAGAGAAAACCTGCGTATTGGCCGGCTTCCAAACCACCGTATTACCACACATGGCGGCCGAAGTGGGCAGGTTGCCCCCGATCGCCGTGAAGTTAAAAGGCGTAATAGCCAATACGAATCCTTCCAAAGGACGGAATTCTAGCCTGTTATGGACACCGGGGCTGCTGATAGGCTGCTGCCGGTAGATCTCGCTGAGAAAATGCACATTCCAGCGAAGGAAGTCGATAATCTCGCAGGCGCTGTCGATTTCTGCCTGGTAGGCATTCTTACTCTGCCCCAGCATCGTAGTGCCATTCATATATGGACGGTACTTCGTAGCGATCAGGTCGGCAGCCTTTAAGAAAATGGCCGCCCGGTTCTCCCAGCTCAACGCAGCCCATAAAGCCTTCGCCTGCAGGGCCGCATCGATAGCCTGCTTCACATGCGTCTCATCGCCTTCATGAAAATGACCCAGCGTATGGGCGATCTCATGAGGCGCACGCAGCGCTACCTTCTTTCCGGTGCGCACTTCCTTCCCCCCGATATACATGGGAATATCGTGCCCGGTACTTTTTAATTCCTTTACCGTCTTCTTTAATAATTCCTTTTCCTTACTGCCCGGGCCATAGTTTAACACCGGCTCATTGCCCGGCGCCGGATAATTAAAATAACCTAGATTCATGTGTGACTATTTTTATTTATTTGTCCGCCGTCTCCTTCTCGCTCATCAGGTAAGCCTTGATAAATCCGTCCAGCTCCCCATCCATCACCGGCTGGACATTTCCCACTTCATAATCCGTGCGATGGTCCTTGATCATTTTATAGGGGTGAAATACATAAGATCGTATCTGCGAGCCCCATTCTATCTTCTTTTTCGCTGAATTGGTAGCATTCTTGATGGCCTCCTGCTTGCGCTTCTCCTCCTCATACAGACGGCTCTTCAGCATCGTCATAGCCTTTTCCCGGTTTTCCCCCTGGGTCCGGGCCTGCTGACATTCTACGATGATGCCGCTGGGCTTATGCGTAAGACGTACCGCCGTCTCCACCTTGTTCACGTTCTGACCACCGGCCCCGCCGCTACGGAAGAAGGCCCATTCCACATCGGCCGGTTTTACTTCGATCTCGATGCTGTCGTCGATCAGAGGGTATACATAGACGGAGGCAAAAGAAGTGTGCCGACGCGCATTGGAGTCGAAAGGTGAGATCCTCACCAGCCGGTGTACCCCGCTTTCGGCTTTCAGGAAGCCAAAGGCAAACGGACCGTCGAACTGGATCGTAGCGCTTTTGATACCCGCTCCTTCCCCTTCCTGGAAATCCAGCTCGGAAAGGCTCCAGCCCTGTTTTTCGCCGTACATACGGTACATCCGCAATAACATCTCCGCCCAGTCCTGGCTTTCGGTGCCGCCCGCGCCGGAATTGATCTGCATCACCGCCGGCAATTCGTCCTCCGGCTGGTTGAGCGTACTCTTGAATTCCGCTTCCTCGATCAGGGTCACCCCCTTATCGTAGGCTTCCCGCGTCTCTTCCTCGCTGGCTTCCCCGGCTTTCCAGAAATCGAATAATACGGCAAAATCCTCCACGGCCGTCTCCACGGACTCATAGAGCTTTACCCAATATTCGTTCAGCTTGATGTTTTTGAGAATTTCCGTCGCGCGCTTATTATCGTCCCAGAATCCCGGGCTTAGCGATAATTGCTTCTCTTCGTTTACTTTATATTGTCGGTTATCGACGTCAAAGAAACCTCCTCAAGACCACTACACGGTCCCTCATACTCTTGATTTGCTCTTGTGTCATATTTTTATATGCTGATTATCAATGTTTTAAAATGTGGTTTGGGCAGAGAGTTGCGAAATTTGCCCACATAAACCATTGAAACAGATCGCAAAGGTACGGATTAGCGATAAAATAGCACCTCTTCCATCCCATCCTTCTTAATAATCCACCCCTGTTTGAAAAAATTACCGTAATTAGTAAATTGCAGGTATAAAAACGATTCCTATGCCATCCTACACAAAAATAAGCAGCCCGAAGGACCTTCAATTGCTTAAGAAATCAGACCAAGTCATGTTCGATACGAATAACAACCCTGCTTCCCTCCCAAAGGAAATGGAGCAGTTATCCGGTTCGACAAGGTATGAGTTTAAAATAGTGGATGACCGGGATTTGAGTAAAGGCGATAGAGATGAAGACGTTTTTGTCCTCCAATCGATGGACGAAAGTGTAGCGGAATTAATAAGAATACCCAAGAAATCCCTGTTAAAAGGCAATTGGTGGATGAAAGGATAAGTTAACGTGAAGACTTCATTTCTCTTAAAATACGTTGGTAAGACATCTTCCGGGCAATCCTCCGGGGAATAGGGTAGCCGTTTTCATAAGCATAGAGGGCAAGCCATAACTTCCTTCTCGGGAATCGGAGCCTATAATAAATGAGGAGGGGAAGGAGCAGGGTGCCAAAAAAGAGCAGGGCTAAGAGAGAGCCTGCGGGGTCAGCCGGATCCTGAAAGGAACTAAAGTCACCCCGATGCTGGAAATAAAAACCGATCAGCGCACGGGATGAATCATCCTGTCCATAACGCTGCATAAAAATTCCGCGACCGATCATAAAGGAATCTGCCGTGAGTGAATAGAGGCGGGCCGGCACCGTATCGATAACACCAGGATAAGGAGGCGCAATCCTTCCGTTGGCAGGATGAGCGGCCTCCAGCAGGCAGGGAATCAGCAGACAAAAAAAAGAGAATACGATAAAGGAGTGGCGCATAGGATAAATGTAGCAAAATTTGTAGAGAAAATTGCCCATTTCCCGGCATTAAAAGCCGATGCCTTTCTTAACATTTCCTTGGACCTCCCTATACCAAGGTTGGCACCGTTCTTGAAAACAGATAGATAGCTAACGCATGAAAATATATTATTCATTTATCAAAATTATAATACTATGAATGCTCAAAAAGTCTTAATAGGCGCCTTATCAGGCCTGGTTGCCGGAGTGGCTATCGGAGTATTGGTCGCCCCCGCAGAAGGAAGCGAAACACGTCAACGCATTTCCGATACAGCCCACTCGCTGAAGAAAAAACTGAGACAGTTAAGAGGAGTCACCGCCGATGAACTGGATGAGCTGAAAGATATCTTTGAAAGGGAAACCGAAGGACTGAAAAGTGATGTGCGTGAGCGTGTCCTCGACCTGATCAAAGCCGCCAAAGCAAAAGGCAATAATATTAAGGAAGAAGCATTGTCTTAAAATAATATTTAGGAAGAGGGAACGGAGCCTGTAAAAGGCTCCTTTTTTGCGCTCCAGGGCTCTCCCCAAAATGTAGCCCTTCCGCGCAAAAATCTAATGATTGGCAGAACTTCCTCGGAGCGTCGTTCCTCGCTCCTCCTTGTTCGCAACCTTCGCTTCGCTCGGTTGGGCCGTCAGACCTGTGGTCTGCCTTATTTTACCCTCCCCCCGGAATCTGCCGAATTCCCGTTAATTTGCAGCCTTATCTTAATCACCCTTTATGCCGATCGACCTTCGTTCAGATACCGTTACACGACCAACCCCCGCCATGTTACAGGCCATGATGCAAGCCAGGGTAGGGGATGATGTTTTTGGGGAAGATCCCTCCATCAACCAGCTGGAAACAATGGCCGCCCAACTCTTTGGAATGGAAGCCGCCCTTTACTGCCCCAGTGGTACCATGTCCAACCAGATCGCCATTAAATGCCATACAGTACCGGGAGACGAAGTGATCTGCGAAAAGAACTCCCATGTCTATATCTATGAAGGGGGCGGCATCGCCTTTAATTCCGGTTCGCAGGTCCGCGCACTGGAGGGCGACAGGGGCCGTATCACAGCCGACCAGGTATCCGCCGCCATCAACCCCGACGACGTCCACAAAGCCCGCACTTCCCTGGTGTCCCTGGAAAATACAGGCAATAGGGGAGGAGGAAGCTGCTACGACCTGGAAGAAATCACAAAGATCCGGCAGGTCTGCGAAGACAACCAGCTAAAACTTCACCTGGATGGGGCCCGGCTCTTCAATGCCCTGGTGGCCAAAAAACAAACGGCCCTTTCCTATGGCCGCGTCTTCGACAGCATCTCCATATGCCTGAACAAGGGACTGGGCTGCCCCATCGGAAGCATCCTGCTGGGACCGGCCTCCTTTATCCGGCAGGCCCGCCGGATCCGCAAAGTCTTTGGCGGCGGAATGAGACAGGCCGGCTTCATGGCCGCCGCCGGCATCTATGCCCTCGAAAACCATATTGACAGGCTCGCCGAAGACCATACCCATGCCCGGCAGATCGCAGCCGTCCTGGAAAAAAAGGACTTCGTAGCATCGATCCTGCCCGTCGAGACCAATATCATTATCTTCGAAGTCGAAACCTCTGTTTGCCCTAAACAATTAGCCGCCCAGTTAAAAGAACAGGATATTATGGCCATAGCCATCTCTTCAAACCAGCTGCGCTTTGTGACCCACCTGGATATCACCCGGGAAATGGTACAACGAACCATCGGGGTACTTGAAACGTTGTAACTATTAATTTCTTTAAATTTACAACAGACAGGATCTATCATTAATCAGCAACTATAATCTTTTCATATGTTCCCGAAAGTAACACCCACTCAGACAGCAGCATGGCAGCAATTACAAGAGCATTATAAGAACGAGATTAAGGGCATCCATATGCGGTCCCTGTTCAAGGCCGATCCGGACCGGTTCTCCAAATACTCCCTGAAATTCGATGAGATCCTTTTCGACTACTCCAAAAATATCGTTACCGATAAAACACTCATCTTATTAAGGCAGCTGGCGGAAGAGAGCAAAGTGAAAGATGCCATAGAAGCGATGTTCTCCGGCGAAAAGATCAACCAGACCGAGGACCGCTCCGTATTGCACACCGCCCTGCGTAACTTGTCCGGCAGCCCCGTTCTCAGTGATGGAAAAGATGTTATGCCGGACGTGCTGCGCGTACTCGCACAGATGAAGGCCTTCTGCGCCAAAATACATAGCGGCGAATGGAAAGGCTACACCGGGAAGAAAATAAAATACATCGTCAATATCGGCATCGGCGGCAGCGACCTGGGCCCCGTAATGGTCACCGAAGCCCTCAAATCCTATTGGGTGGCCGGTATCCAGCCTTATTTCGTTTCCAATGTCGACGGCACCCATATCGCGGAGACCCTGAAGAAAGTCAACCCCGAAGAGACCCTCTTTCTCATCGCCTCCAAGACCTTCACCACCCAGGAGACGATGACCAATGCCCATACGGCGCGTAACTGGTTCCTGGAAACCGCCAAAGACGAAAAACAGATCGCCAAACATTTCGCCGCCCTCTCCACCAACGAAAAAGAAGTGGTTAAATTCGGCATCGACAAAGCCAATATGTTTGAATTCTGGGATTGGGTCGGAGGACGTTATTCCCTGTGGAGCGCCATCGGTTTGTCCATCGCCCTTAGCGTGGGATACGACAACTTCGAAGCCTTACTGAAAGGCGCCCACCAGGCCGACATCCACTTCCGCACCACTCCCTTCGAAAAAAATATTCCCGTCACCATGGCCCTCATCGGCTTATGGTATACTAATTTCTTCGGATCACAGACGGAAGCCATCCTTCCCTATGACCAGTATATGCACCGCTTTGCCGCCTACTTCCAGCAAGGCAATATGGAGAGCAACGGGAAAACGATCGACCGTAACGGCCAACCCGTAGCCTGGTCCACCGGACCCGTTGTCTGGGGCGAACCCGGCACCAACGGCCAGCACGCTTTCTACCAGCTGATCCATCAGGGCACCACCCTGATCCCCTGCGACTTCATCGCACCGGCGATCAGTCACAACCCGATCGGCGACCATCACGTGAAGCTGCTCTCTAACTTCTTCGCACAGACCCAGGCCCTGATGAACGGCAAAACGAAAGAAGAGCTGGAGGCAGAGAAGGTCCCCGCAACCCTGATCCCTTATAAGTCATTTAGCGGCAACCGCCCCACTAACTCCTTCCTGCTGAAAGAGATCACCCCCTTCAGCCTGGGCGCGCTGATCGCATTGTATGAACATAAGATCTTTGTCCAGGGCGTCATCTGGAACATCTATACCTTCGACCAATGGGGCGTCGAGCTGGGTAAGGCGCTGGCTGGCAAGATCCTTCCGGAATTACAGAATGCCGACGAAGTACATACGCACGACTCTTCTACCAACGGCCTGATCAACGCTTTCAAAAAATTGCGCTGACCGCCGCATCAATAAAATAATAAACAAAACAGAGGGTGTCTCAAATTACTTTGGACACCCTCTGTTGCTATTTTTGATGTAGTAAAGTGAAAAACTACCACAAAGTAGTAGTTTATTTATATTGCATCGAATTAGAAAAATCGTATCTTCAACTTAAGAATAGACTCCAACTACTATTTTATCGCCGCTATTTAAAAATCCATTTACTTCTATTAAAGGCCCGCATCGTCCAAGGTACAAGTTGCCTATCTTCCCAACCCTGCCAATATTCTTCTTTAATTCCGACAATGCTGGATTTCTCCGGGGTGCCGTCCTCCTTATGTCAATCATGTACTGTTTCGATTATTGTCATTACATAACTAACCTATTTATGAAAAAAAAGCTAACCTTAAGCCTTATTGCGACTTCTATGATTGCGTTTTTGCTTACCGGATGTCAGAAAAATGCCAAAGACCCATACGAAATGGGGGATGCGGATGCCTATCGGGTAGAAAAAATGATCGTCCCGGCTGACATGCTGGTTGCTTCGAACAGGAGGATCCTGCCAATCCGGAATACAACGCAGCATATTCCTTATGCTACTCAGCCCGCTCCGCATGTGACCGCGGGAACTTCCGATACCCTGACTTTCACGTATAACAGCATGGATAATCCCGTCAGGATCGTTCATTCGATGGGCATCGGGGAAAATGTATTGTTCAAATATGACAAATGGAACCGTCTGTCTGAGTATATAAATATCTATCCCAATGGCGCGGGCGATTACTGGCATCGATATGCCTATGATAAAATGAATAGTGACCGGATCATCGCCGACACTGCCTTCAGGGACTTCTTTAGCGTCAACGGAACGATGGTCTCTTATAACGATATTGACCTGATGGTTTTCAAATACGATACCCAGGACCGGATCAGTCAATCGGCTGAATATGTGCTGGGTGATACCATTGTAACCAACTATACCTACGATGGAAGGGGAGATCTGCAGAACGGCTCGATCTATGACAATAAATTAAATAACCATCTTACCAATAAGATCTGGATGTTCATTGACAGGGATTACAGTCTGAACAATCCGGTAAATAATGGAGTATACATATATAATAAGGCCGGTCTTCCGGTAACGATCAATACCAATCCACAATCCGCAGCCGGATTTGAATTTATAGTCATCGGTTACCCCTTTGCTATTTCCAAGGTGAGTATTATTTATTCTACCCGGTAAAGGATAATCCGATTTCAAAAAAAAGGGCAGTGTGAAAACACCGCCCGCTAAGGTCTAACCATTGTTGCTATAAAAATTTCTCAGGTCATCCGGCCCGGATCAGTTCCGGTGCCGGATCCGTCATTCCGGCTTATCGCCCGCCCCCTGAAATTTGCAGTTACGAGTGGATTCGAACCACCGTAAAAGGTCTTGCAGACCTCCGCCTTGCCACTCAGCCACGTAACTCATGTTTACTCAAACCACCAACCGCTTCCTCGCCGCCAACCGGCGCCCCCGGATTTCCACAATTATTTTGACAAGTAGTATAATCAACATATAAATAACCCCATTTAATTCGAGGACAAAATAAATCAAATTTATTAGTCCACAAAACAAGTAGACTAATAAATTAAAAAACACCCTCACTTCCCGACAATCGCCGCCCCGCCAGCACTCCCCGCCGGGTTTTCCACATTTTTTAGTTTTTTGTTATGAAATAAAATTAAAATGGGTTCGTTTTGAAGTAGCTTTGCACGATTAATTAAAAAAACACCATTTGATATCCATGAATTCCTCTTCTTCCCCAGTGCTCAGGACTCTCTATCTGTCCGGGGCTTGTTGTTTCGCAATGATCGTCGGTAGTTGTAACGGGCAGTCCAAGACTTCACAGAAAGACGGCGACTCCACCGCCGCCAAAAGCCCGGTGGCCGCCTCCTCCAAAGATACTACCCCCACCACAATGACAGAACCAGCCCGTGGCCCCCTGGACACGGCGCTTTATAATAAAAAACTGGCCCAACTGGCCAATGGAGACTCCTCCGGCCGCTGGCCGGCAAAAGCACCTTATCCCGTCGCAGGAGCCATCCTTCCTTTCAAAAGGATCGTCGCCTACTACGGGAACTTCTACTCCAGGAAGATGGGAGTCCTGGGAGAGTACCCCCCCAATGAAATGCTGAAAATGCTGGGCGCCGAAATCAAAAAATGGGAAGCGGCCGATACGAGCACCCCGGTCATCCCGGCCCTTCACTATATTGCCGCTACCGCTCAGGGCAGCCCGGGCAAAGACGGCAAATACCGTCTCCGCATGCCTTTCAAACAGATCGATTCCGTGATCAACCTGGCCGCCCGCATCCACGCCCTGGTATTCCTGGACGTACAGGTCGGCTTCAGCAATGTACAGGCTGAGATCCCCCAATTAGAAAAATATCTGAAAATGCCACAGGTACACCTGGGTATCGACCCTGAATTCTCTATGAAGACAGGCAAAAAACCCGGCACCGTCATCGGCACCATGGATGCCGCCGATGTGAATTTTGTGTCCAACTACCTGGCAGGACTGGTCAAAGCAAACAATCTGCCCCCAAAGATCCTGGTAGTGCATCGCTTTACCCGCCCCATGATCACCAACTATAAGAACATTCAGAAACATCCCGAAGTACAGCTCGTAATGGATATGGACGGCTGGGGCGAACCTACCCTGAAATATGATAGCTACAAGTCTTATATTTCCCTGGAACCGGTTCAGTTCACCGGGTTCAAACTGTTCTACAAGAACGATATCCGCAAACCCAAGAGCCGCATGCTGACTCCCGTGGAAGTACTGAGCCAGAAGCCCAGACCCATCTACATACAATATCAATAAATAATTGTCGTAGGGCCGGGTACTCCGGTCCTACGGCATATTCGTCCCGTGCACACCCGGTCCACGCCCCCGGTTCTTATAAAAATAACCGTCCAGGGACAACGGCCCGCCCCCTTCAATCAGGAATAAGACCAGCAGGATCAGCACAACCACCGCCAGACTAAGCTCCGACTCCGCGGCAAATCCCTCTTTCTGAGCATTGATAAATATAATGGCGCCGATCAGGATCGGTATCTCCAGCAGGGCCACCAGACGGGTCATTAGTCCCACCGTCAGCATGAATCCCCCCAACAGGTTCGCAAAAGTAATGATAATGGCTATGGTACCCGAATCCTGCGCCATCGCACTTCCCGACAATAGCCGCTCCAGCAGCGTGGCGTTACTCATAAACGTAATACCTTTTGCAAAAAGGCAGAGGCCCAGGGCGACCCGTACTATCACCAACCACCGGGGATGATGGGTAAGACTCCACCGTTGCATGTTTCGTAGTGTGTCCATAGCTGTAAATTTTTAAAGAGCAGAAAAATACTGTCCCCATAAAGTTACGCAATTCCTATACCCCCGGACGACATGCTTGCCAGCCTCATTTCAGTCTCTTAATCAGATATTTAGGGGATTCCTCATACCCCTGCCGGAAATAAAAGGCATGCGCCCGGTCCCGGCGCGTATGACAATGCACCTCGATCAGCGTACATCCTCTTTCCCTGGCCAGCGCAGTACAATGTTCCTCCATAGACCGCCCGATCCCCCCGCCCCGGGCCCTCTCATTCACGGCAAAATAACTGATCCGGGCAAAATCCCCTTCCACCGCGATCTGCGGAATGAAATGCAGGGAAATGAACCCCAGGATCCTTTCACCGCTATCCGCATATACCAATAACACCTCATCCGGGTCTTCCACCAGCCTCGCAATCCTGGCTTCCAGGAAGGAGGCCGTACCCGGATACTCCAATTGATCCAATAACAATTTTATTGATTGCCAGTCACTGACTCTTGCCCGTCGAATGCTCATATACTACCATTTTATCCCGGGCGTTCTTCCCGTCGGCCCGGATCATGCTCATAACGTCTTCCCCCCTAACCAGCTCTGCCTGAACGCCAGGATCGCAGGCGTCACCGGCTGCCCGTTTTTCTCATACGTCACCACCGACACCGCCGGATTCTCCTTTAATAGGATCATTACCGTCTTTCCTTCCATATGATGAAAATAATGAATGGGAACAGTCGTTCCCGGCACATGCGTTTCCAATACCTTATTCAACTCAGAAATGGTACTAACAGTCTGATTATCAATCGACTCTATTCTGTCGTCCACATCCAGCCCCGCTTCATACAAAGGCGTTCCCCTCAACGTGTTGGCAGTAATCACCAGCCCGTCTTTCTCCGTACCGCGTAGATTGCCGATCCAGGCCTTCCCCTCCGCCGTTTTCTTCAATAAGAATCCTGCGGGAGCAAGCAGGGAATTATAGTCGATCGCCTCATGCCCATTAATGTATTTTTCGAAATAAGCCGCCGCAAATTTTTTGTCTCCTGTCAGGGATGCCAGCACATCCTCCAGCCCCGATACCGTATAGGGAACTTCCGGTTTCCCGAACTTCTTCCAGACGGCCTGCATATAATCGTCCAGGGTCTTTTGATAATGAGCCCTCAGCTCCAGGTCCAACGCCAGGGCGATGGCCCCGCCATAAGGATAATAGGAAGCATAAATATTCGGGTAATTGGTCTTGTCGACAGCGACCCCCGCATCCACGAATACCGCCAGCTCACTGGCCTGGACAGGGGAATAAAGCCGGGCTCCCGGCGTATTCATTTTTACATTGATCAGACCGCTCAGGGTTGTCTTCACATAATCCGTATCCTTCCCAACCCCCGAACGAAGCACCAGCAGGTCGCCATAGTACTGGGTAAACCCTTCCGCAAACCACAATTCATGGCTCATATCGCTTTTCTCGAAGTTAAATGGCTCCAGCGTTTTCGGCCGGATCCGTTTTACATTCCAGCAGTGAAAGAACTCATGGGCGAAGACACCCAGTAAATAATCATCGCCATGGAAACTCATAGGAATACTGATCATCGTCGAATTCCGGTGTTCCATCCCATCCCCATGAACATAAGGATTAATACTGGCCAGGAACGTATACTCGCCATAGTCATAGGCCGGCGTCTCCCCGAATACAGCCTGCGCCTGCCGGACGATCTTTTCCACCTTTCCGCTAAAGGTGGTGAAAATACTGTCATCCCCGGCCCCATCCAGCGCAATACGGAAGCTATAGGACTTCTTGTCCGGGTTCTTAACCTCCCATTTCCGGTAACGCAGATTCCCGATCTTGGTCGGACAATCCATGAAATATTGCAATCCCCGGGCAGTAAAGGTCCAGGGATCGTTGGTCGTCTGTAGCTGGGTGGCAATGTTCCATTGCAAGGAGTCCGGCACGGCAAAGTGGATCGTGATCGGGACATTGTCCACCCCCTTCATCCATAAGAAAGCCGCAGGCATATTCAGATGCACCCCGGAAGGATCGATGCCCGCATACGTACCATCCGCATAATTGGCATAGAGGGTATATTGTACCCGGAGGTAACCGTTGTGGCGAGACACTTCATACACATCCCCGTCCGTACGGGTGATCGTTACCGCCTTGCCCTGCTGATCAAAAGCCTTGACATCATAAACATTCTTCCCGAATTCATGCGTAGCATAACGACCAGGAGACGAGCGGCTCATCCTGAATATGGCATTCCGGGTGGGAATGTCGCTGGCGATTAGCTCGATCTTCGCCTCATGATGAGCCATATTAGAAAAAGAAACGATATAACTGATCCGCTGCCCGGAAACAGAATGGATACAACAAAAATAAAAAAGGGCCAGGGAAAGGCTGATTCTGCGCATAATTAAAATAGATAATTGTGCTCAAAATAATCATTTCTCACCAATTCTAATGCCCCACCATCAACACCTTCCTCACTATAAGATAAGCGGCAATACATAACAGGATGATCAGCAGGATAGCAAAATATCCCCACGGACCTTCCCGCAATCTCCGCTTCAGCCGGCGCTGTTTTTTCTTCGAAAGACTTTTTTGCAGACTGGCATTCAGTTGGTCGACATAGACCTGGATATCTTTCTTGTTTTCGATAGTTTCCAGACCTTCCACCGCATCATTCATGAAATCATTGTCCGCCATCATTTTTTCCACGGCAAACTTCTCCTCGCCGGAAAGTTTGCCGCTCAGATAATCCATCAACTGCTGGTTGTCGATATCTTTATTACTATTGGACAATATGTTTAGCAGATCATTGCTCATGATTTACTTTTTTGACTGGACTTTTTTTCCATTAACAACTTCAGATTCCTTTTCCCATTTTGAATATAACTCTTCACCTGCAACAACGTAAACTGGGTACTCTCCGCTATCTCCTGATAGGACTTCTTTTCCAGGTAGAACAAAGTTACACAGAGTTTTTGCTCTTTTCCTAATTCTTCCAGGGACTGCTCCATCAGCTCCAGCAGCTGGTCCTTTTCCAGATGCTTATTCTTCCCCGGATCTTCCTCCCAGTCCGCCAGCATCGTATCCGAAAGAGCGGCCGGACGCCCATGCTGATCCCTCAGTTTCATCAGACAGTGATTCCGGGCAATGGTGTAGATCCAGGATTTGAAATACTCCACCTTATACTTGGGCAGCTCGGTAATGATCTTAACAAAGATCTGCTGGACGCAATCCTTCGCCTCTTCCTCCTGTTTGGTATATTTCATGCAGACACCCAGGAGCAACAACGTATAACGTTGCAGTAAAACACCCAGCCACTCATTATTCCGGCCCGCATAATAGCGCTCCAACAGCTCCTGGTCGGTTATATGGTCAAAAGGGTCTTTTTTCACGTTGGGTAATGTAAGAATTTTCTATTATTGAGATGCAGAAACCGCAAAAATTCATAATTTTCCGCATGATCAGAGCTATTTGTTGTGTCCCTGTAAGCCCTGTAAGAGCAGAAGCCTCCCACAGAACGGAGATGGTCACCCAATTAGTATTCGGAGAATGTTGTGAAATACTGGAACAGATCAAAGGTGACTGGTCCCGCATCCGTTGTAGTTACGATGACTACGAAGGCTGGTGCCAGTCCGCTCATCTGACGGAGATCGATGAAGAAGAATATGAAAAAGGAGGATCTGCCCTGACACCGGAATGGGTAAATGCCCTCGAATACAACGGGTACCCGATGATGGTGCCCATGGGTAGCAACCTGACGGCTATGAAGAACGGCCGCGCCCACTGGCGGAAAAATCAGGTACATTACAAAGGCAATATCTGGGACCCGGCCACCGCCCGCAAAGACTCCAGATCCATCCGCCAGCTCGTATTTAAATATCTGAATACACCCTACCTCTGGGGCGGAAAAACAGTGTTCGGCATCGACTGCAGCGGCTTCTCTCAGTCCGTCTTCAAATTTTTGCAGGTACCCCTGTTACGCGACGCCTGGCAGCAGGCCACCCAGGGAGAACCCGTCGGATTCCTGGAAGAGACCCAAACAGGCGACCTGGCTTTTTTCGACAACGAGGAAGGACGGATCACCCACGTCGGCATTTTATTAAATGCCAATGAGATCATTCATTCCTCCGGAAAAGTAAGAGTGGATAAAATTGATAATATGGGCATCGTTCACGCGCAAACCTTTCAGCGCACCCATCATCTCCGCATCATCAAAAGAGTATTTCCCGCATCATAACAGCATCCAGCATTGTAAGCAGCATCACCAGCCGCACCGCTATTTATCAAAAAAAAGCACCTTCCCCGCGATCAATATCAGCGCAACGGCAAATATTTTCTTCAGGGTGCCCTCAGGCAGGTTGAGCGATAATTTACTGCCCAGATAACCGCCCACCAGGAAACCGGTGAAGATCAGCAGGACCACCTTCACATCGATATACCCCCTTTTATAATAGCTCATAACGGCGAAAATACCCGCCGGTAAGAGCAGTATACCCAAAGAAGTACCCGTAGCCTGGTGTTGACTAAACCCCAGGATATAGACCAGGGCCGGGACAATGATAACCCCGCCCCCCAATCCCACCAGTCCACTTAACATGCCGGCCAGCAAGCCGACAATAACCAGCAATACAATCGTTTGAACGGATATGACGTGAGATTTTAGTACCCCCCAAATTATTTCTTGTTCCTGAAATTGTCATCATACGCTTTCACAGCATCCTGAATGACCTTCAACGCCATCGTCTTATCCCCGAATTCTTCCACAATCACCTCTTTCTTCTCCAGCTTCTTATACTCTTCGAAAAAATGCCGCAGCTCTTCGAAGAAATGCTTGGGAAGCTCTTCCAGGTTGTTGTAGTGATTCACGCTGGGATCATTGGCGGCTACGGCGATGATCTTATCATCCGCATCCCCTCCGTCGATCATCTGCATGACCCCCATCACCTTTGCTTCCATCAGGCACATAGCCTGTACGGGCAGGGACGTGATCACCAGGATATCCAGCGGATCCTTATCATCCCCATAGGTCTGCGGAATAAAACCGTAGTTCACCGGGTAATAAAAGGACGAATAGATGACTCTATCCAATTTCAATAGACCACTCTCTTTGTCGATCTCATATTTGGCCCGAGAACCCTGCGGGATCTCAATGATCGCATTAACGACCCTGGGCGCACTATCTCCTACCGGAACTCCATGCCATGGATGTGAAACTGTCATCATAGTTGATCTGCTTGTTTAGTTGCGCAAACCTACAATTTTTTGTCCATTCTCTGCTTCCGTTGTAACTTTACACCAGCAGGAAATGGTGTCTTCCTGGAATAAACTGCCGAAAGGCTGATGGCGCCTACAGATTATCAACAATATTGATACTTTATATAATTTGTAGGAATGAAGCAACTTAAGACCTCCTTCGAACATTTTTTTATCGTTTCACATCTCTTTCGCTGGACACTTTTAGTAATCCCCGTCTCTTTTACAGCTGGCTCCCTCGTCGCCCTGTTCCTTTGGCTCCTGGATAAAGCCATGCAGCTTCGCTGGGCAAACCCCTGGTTATTGTTCCTCCTCCCCCTGGCAGGCATCCTGATCTGGTTCCTGTACAGATACCTGGGCAAAAACTCAGATGCCGGCAATAACCTCATTATGGAAGAGATCCATGAGCCGGGTGGGGGAGTCCCCGCCAGAATGGCCCCCCTGGTTTTATTCGCTACCGTTATGACACACCTCTTCGGCGGCTCCGCCGGACGCGAAGGCACCGCCGTGCAGATCGGAGGCAGTACGGCCCAATTCTTCGCCAGAATATTCAAGTTGCCAAAAGAAGATGTGCGAATGATCCTGATGGCCGGTATCGCTGCAGGTTTCGGCGCCGTATTCGGCACCCCCGTAACAGGAGCCATTTTTGCCCTGGAAGTATTGGCGGTTGGCAGGATAAAATATAATGCCCTGATGCCTTGCTTTATTGCCAGCGTATTGGCAGATATAACCTGCTCGGCCTGGGGCATCCATCATACCCACTACCATATCGCCTTTTCAGCCGTAGCTCCAACCTGGTTTTCCTTTATCCATTTCGATTTTATGCTGCTCATAAAAGTAATTGTGGCAGGCATACTTTTCGGGCTGACTGGCTACTTTTTCGCCGGTACAACGCATACGATCAAAAACTACAGCAATAAATGGATCAGGATCAAATGGCTGATCCCGGCCATAGGCGGAGTGCTCATCATCCTTTTCACCAGGCTATTGGGAACACAGGACTATCTTAGTTTAGGCGTAACCAATCCGGACCCCCATGCGGTCTCCATCGTCAACTGCTTTCATGCGGGCGGAGCCACTTATTTCAGCTGGCTCTGGAAACTATTGTTTACAGCCATTACCCTGGGGATGGGATTCAAAGGAGGAGAAGTTACCCCGTTATTCTTTATCGGAGCCGCCCTGGGTAATACCATCGCCATGATCAGCGGAGCACCGGTAGACCTGATGGCTGGTCTTGGCTTTATCGCGGTATTCGCGGGCGCCACCAATACCCCCATCGCCTGCACCATCATGGGGGTCGAACTGTTCGGCACGGAGCATATCCTCTATTTTGCCGTAGCCTGCTTTACCGCCTATTATTTCAGCGGCCGCTCCGGTATCTACCACGCCCAGCGGTGGAATTCCGGGACCTTGCCTAAAATACAACCATAAACGACCGCCAGCGCTCCCGAAAGTCCCCGCCTCTATTTCTTCGGAAGGAGGATCTCTTTAAGATCGACCAGCCATACCCCCCTGATACGCACTATTTTGATAGTCGTCGTATCCTTTTTATAGGTATTGGCATAGGTATAGCTGGTAACGGAGTCATTCGTAGCCTGGATATTGATCGGCAGAATATCGGCATCCCGGTATTTCTTCTGCACCTCATGGTCCAGCTGGTCATAATCCTTTTTCCATTTATTCAGCAACATCTGGTTGGTGGTATCGGCATACAAATAGAAGCTGGCTTTTTCGTAATTGCCATCCAGGGACGCGCGTATGAACTCCCGCCCGGCATCCTGGGCATCTTCAGCTTTTTTAAAGGAATGGGAATCTCCGCAGGCTGCTAAAAGGAGCAGGGAAGGGATTATGAGTTTTCTTATCATAGGGCAAATATAACAAAAGGCCGCAAACGGATCACAGATCCGTTGCCTGAAGCGCCATCATTAGACACGAACGCCCGAAAGTTCATCTTTCGGGCGTTCGCTCCTTAAATTATTCTTAAAAGTTTACTTGTTTTGCGGATGATACTCCCCCTGTTCATTCTTATCTTTTTCGTAAGCCTTGATGATCGCTTTTACCAGACGGTGACGTACCACATCCTCTTCATCCAGCTCGATATGGGCGATCCCATCGATCCCTTTCAGGAGATACAAGGCCTTAGCCAGCCCGCTTTTCTGGTTCTTAGGCAGATCGATCTGCGTCAGGTCACCGGTAATGATGGCCTTGGCATTCGCCCCTATACGGGTAAGGAACATCTTGATCTGCAGGTCCGTAGCATTCTGGGCCTCATCCAGGATAATAAAGGCATTGTCCAGCGTTCGACCCCGCATATAAGCCAGGGGCGCGATCTCGATCGTCCGGGTGCTCATATAATACCCCAGCTTGTCGGCAGGGATCATATCATCCAGCGCATCGTAGAGCGGCCGCAGATAAGGATCGATCTTCTCCTTCAGATCCCCCGGTAAAAATCCAAGGCTCTCCCCGGCTTCCACCGCAGGACGGGTAAGGATGATCTTCTTTACCATCTTGTTCTTCAACGCCCTCACCGCTAAGGCCACGGCCGTATAGGTCTTACCCGTACCGGCCGGTCCGATCGCAAATACCACATCATTCTTCTCGGTCGCGCCGACCATTCGTTTCTGATTCACCGTCCGGGCACGTACACTCTTCCCGTTCGGACCAAATACCAGGATGTCGTTCGGATGCCGGTCTACAAAATTATCTACCGTCTCCGCATCGTCGCCTCCCAGTATCTGCTGGAAGTAATTCTCGCTTACATGACCATTTCTTTGCAGGAATTGCACTAACAAATCGATTTTTTCCTTGGCTGATTCTACCTGCTCAGGGGAGCCGCTTAGCTTGATCTGGGTACCCCGGGACAGAATCTTTAACAGAGGGAATTTTTTCTTTAAGATGTCTAACTTGCCGTTATTTACGCCGAAAAACTCAATGGGGTTAACGGTTTCCAGGTTGATAATAGTTTCAGTCAAATTCAATTCTTTTAGAAGTTTTGAAATGGGGTACCTTTTAACTGGGGTCATCTTACTGTCTATTCAAATATAATTGTTTGATCTCCTTTTTCCTGAAGTTACTTATTAACAGGATGTGAATAGGCATTATTATTTATTCACTAACATTTTTTTGCTACTTTTATGCGTTACACCTCCTGTCCTTGCTTGGACGACCGATTTATATGTGCTCCCTGGTACCTAAAAAGAAGAACAGTTTTTCTGCGACTTTGTTCGTGCGAACCCATGCAGTAAAGCCGTCATAGTTTTAATCTAAATAATACTCTTAGAAAATGAAAGGCCTCTGTTTATTGTTCTGGTTAGGGTTTTCTGCGCTCCTTATCCCCGGGCGAAGCCATGCCCAATCCCCGGAAATAGCGCGGCTGAGAGGATTGGTATTGAATGAGTTGACAAAGACAGACCCCATGCCGGACAGCGGCGTTATCAAGAACCTCGATTCGCTGGCCCATGCCTTTTACACCATCAACCCCGACAGCGCCTTCTTCTACGGCAAGAAAGCCCTGGAATACTCGGAAAAAACCCACTACGCCCCCGGGCAGTCGGAAAGCCTGCGGCTGATCGGCAATGAATACAAACTGATCGGGGATTACCCCAAAATGCTGTCTGCCTACTATCAATCCCTCACCATCGCCGAAAAGATCAATGACCCTACCCGCATCGGCAAGACCAACATGAATATCGCCATCTTTTATGATGAAGTAGGGAAATATGACGAAGCCCTGGTAGCCCTGCAGAAAGCGGCCCATATCTTCCGGCAAACGGGTGACAGCCTGCAGCTCACCTACGTATTCGCTAATATCTCGGATATCTGGTACCGGCAACAGCAGTACGGCAAAGCCCTGGAATACTCACAACAGGCCATTCTGATCGCAAAAGCATTGAAGAACGACTACTGCACCGCTTTCCTGAATAATGATATAGGAAAGATGCTCTTCGACAAAGGCCAGTACCAGGAGGCGCTCGCCCATCACCTGTCATCGCTGCAATATTACCAGCAGACAAACGATAGATTAGGCCAGGCAGAGACGACAGCCTACCTGGCCAATACCTGGCTTTCGTTGAAGAACTACCAACAGTCCCTCTCCTACGCCCGGCAAAGCCTGGACCTGGCCACGGAGATCAAAGGCAAGCAGCAGATCCGGGAGGCCGGCAAGGTGCTGGCGGATGTCTATGAGGTGACAGGCGATTATCACAACGCCCTCCAGTATTTCAAATTGTACAGGGATTATTCCGATAGCGTCTTTAATGAAGAGACCCGTAAGAAGACCTTCGAGCTTGGCGCCCGCTATGAATATGAAAAAAAAGAAGCGCTGCTGAAAGAAGATGCCGCCAAAAAAGACGTCGTTCAGCAGCATATCGATCGCAACCATACCCTGCAGATCTCCATCGCCGCCCTGATCATCCTCTTCCTGGCGATCGCCGCCATCGTATTATTCCGCAGCAGGAAATACAACCGGCGGCACAATCAGGTTCTGCAGGTAAAAAATCAGGAGATCGGCCGTCAGAAAGAAGAGATGGAACACCAGGCCGTTCAGCTGCTGCTGAATAACCAGCAAAAAGATAAATTATTCTCCATCATCGCCCATGACCTCAGAGGCCCCCTGAATTCCTTAAAGGGATTGATGGACCTCCTGAAAGAACAAGCGCTCTCCGAAGCGGAGATCAATGCCATGATGGCGGAACTGAGACGCAATGTGGACTATTCTTCGGAATTGGTGAGCAACCTCCTGTTCTGGGCCAGCAGCCAGCTCAACGGGATCGTCGTCACCCCGGTCGTTCTGCCGGTACGGCAGCTGGCAAACGATATCCTGGCGCTCTATATAAAGCAGGCGACCGAAAAGACCATTACCCTGAAAAATGAAGTGGAGTCCGGGCTCACCGCCTTTGCGGACAAGGACATGACACAGGTCATCCTGCGCAACCTCATCAGCAATGCCATTAAATTTTGCCGCTCCGGCGATATGATCACCATCCACGCCCGTCTGGATGGCGCCTTTGTTGAGATCTGCATAGCGGATACCGGCATCGGTATCAAAGAGGAAATGCTGGAAAAGATACGCCGCAAGGAAAGTATCACAACCTTTGGCACTGCTAAAGAGAAAGGAACAGGACTGGGCATGCTCCTTTGCCGGGAATTTACCGAAGAAAACAACGGACGATTCTGGATAGAAAGCGAATGGGGAAAAGGAAGCCGGTTTTATTTTACCATTCCGTCCGACGCCAGCTCTTCCTCTATCAGTGTATGAAAATTAGCTTCGTTCTCCCATATCCATGCGGGTAACTGCTGCTTCATGATCTTCCACACACCTTCCTCTTTCTGCATTCTCAGCACGATCCGGTTGCCGCGATCATCGCTTACATCGACCGTGAATAATCCTTCTTGTAATCCGTTTGATTTCCTGAAATTAAATTCCCGCAGCCGGCCATCGGCTTTTACCAGTTTGGTGAATTGAATGTTTCGGATGAATTGTATTTGCATAAGGCTTTCTTTGAAATTATAAATTATCAATTCTTGTGCTACAAACCACAAGGGCCTTCTTAAAGAATAGTGAATTTTATTTACAGCGGAACAGGAGGATAGACTACAAAAATACTAAAAATTGCTACTGGATGACCGGCTGATCCCTAATTATTTGTCAACATCTGCCCTCCGGGGGTATCTGCCCTTAGGAGGTATGCGTTCCCCAGCCCCGTCACCCCGAAGCCCCAGCTCAGGAGGTAGCGATCATCTCCACCGTTTCCCCCTCCACTTCCGCCTCTCTGGCCCGCCGGCGGATAACCCTTCCCCCGGTCAGCAAAATCGTAAAGCTCACAATCGAACACGCCGCCATCACCCCCACCATAGGAAGGGCCGTATGGTTGTTCAGCCAGCTGACCGTAGCCGAAGTCCCTGCCCCGATACCCATCTGTATCCCGCCCATCAGAGCAGACGCCGTACCGGCATTCCTGCTGAAAGGCGCCAGGGACAAGGCCGAAGAATTGGGGAAAATACAGCCCTGACAACATAAATAAAGGAAAATCAGCGCAATCGTACTGAATAACCCCAATATTCCCAGCAAGCTCCCGACCACCAGCAAGATCGACGTCGTCACATGGCAGAGAAGGGCCACCCTGATGATCTGCTCGCTTTTGAAGGTCCGCAGGAGAACGCTGTTTAGCTGACTGGAACCGATCAGCCCCATGGCCGCCAGCGTAAAGATCCAGCCGTATTGCTGCCCGCTAACTTTATACAGTTCCATGAAGACGGCAGGAGAGCCGGCAATATAAGCATAGAGGCCCGCCGAAGCGATGGCCCCCGTCAGCGCATAGGTATAGAACTGAGGCTCCCGCATCACCCCCAGAAAGCGTTGAACGATCGGCCCCGGCTTCAGCGAAACCTGGAGATCGGGCTTCCTGCTCTCCGGCAGGGTAAAATGAACGGCCACCAGGATCAGGGCCGCAATAGCCGTCAGCACATAAAAGATATACCGCCAGTTGAAATAGTCCGTCATATAGCCCCCCAGAGTAGGCGCAATGATAGGAGAGACCCCCACCACCAGCATCAGCAGGCTAAAGACCCGCGCATTCTGATTTACAGGAAAAAGATCCCTCACCATCGCCCGGGAAGCAACCAGCCCCACACAGGCCCCCAGCGCCTGGAATAAACGCAGCACGATCAATGCCTCCACAGAATGCACCAGCGCACAACAGCCGCTGGCGATCAGGTAAAGCGAAATACCCGCATACAACGGCTTTTTCCGGCCATACCGATCCAGCAGAGGACCGTAGAGAAACTGTCCCACGGAGATCCCGATAAAGAAGCTCGACAACGACAGCGTTACCCTGGCCACCGTGGTGCCCAGACCAGCAGCAATCTGCGGGAATGCCGGCAAATACATATCGATGGAAAAAGGGCCGATCGCAGACAACAGGCCCAGGATCAAAATGAGGAAAATCTGCTTTTTTTTGTTGGGGGTCATAAGAGAAGGCAAAATTAGACCGATGATCCCGGATTCGGCCGTATTTTTATATCTTTTTGTGAATGATTCTTTTATGGCGAATTTTTCTGTCATTATTATCGGCGCGGGAGCCGCCGGCCTGTTGGCGGCAAGGGATCTGTCCCGGACGGGCTTTTCCGTCCTCCTCCTGGAAGCGGCGGAGACTCCGGGCGGAAGGATCCACACCTTGCAAGGCAGGGAACAGGGCCGGGAAGAAGCCAGGATGGAACGTAAGGGCTTCTCCGGCGTTGTCGAAGCCGGCGCCGAATTCGTGCATGGCCCCCTCCCGATCACCCTCCGCCTGCTCGAAGAAGCAGGCATCTCCCTGCGCCCGATCAAAGGCCGCATGGTAGAAGTTCACAAAGGCAGGTGGGGACAACAGAATATGTTTGCCGGACAATGGGATGAATTGATGCAAAAGATGGCACAGCTGGAGAAAGACATCCCCATAGCGGATTTTCTGGCCCGGGAATTTCCGGGAGAGAAATATGCCGGCTTACGGGAGTCCGTACAACGTTTTGCCGAAGGATATGACCTGGCCGATATCCATACCGCCAGCACCCGGGCGCTCTATGCCGAATGGCAGGAGGAAGGACAGGAAGAATACCGGATCGACGGCGGTTACAGCCGGCTTATCCATTTCCTGGCCGATCAGTGCCAACGCCACGGATGCCGGATCCTGACCGCCTCGCCGGTAAAAGAGATCCAATGGCAGCCCGGCAGGGTAGAAGTAGGTACAGCCGGTGGCGAACGCTTCACAGGAGACCGGCTCCTAATCACCATACCCCTGGGCATCCTGCAAATGGATCCTGCACAATCAGCCATACCAGGGCCATCTCCCGATCCCATCGGTTCCTCAACCACCCCGCCCGCAGCCCTCCAATTCTTTCCCCCCATCCCGGATTATATACAGGCAGCCCGGCAGCTGGGATATGGTTCCGTTATTAAAATATTAATGGAATTTCACGAGCCCTTCTGGAAAGAGAAAGGGAAGGGCGTTAGCTTCATTCTCAGCGACGAAGAGATTCCGACCTGGTGGCTCCAGTCTCCGGATGATAGTAATCTGCTCACCGGCTGGCTGACCGGCGCCGCCCTATTCCGATTCCAGGGACTTTCCAACGATGCCCGGCTTACCTGTTGCCTGCAATCCCTGGCCTCCATTTTCGATCGCAATATCGATTATCTTAAGGGACAACTAAAGGCATTCTATATAGCCGACTGGCCCTCCACCCCCTTTATACAGGGTGGATATAGCTTCGATACCGTAGAAGGGCAGCAGGCCCGGAACCTATTGTCCACTCCTCTGCAAAAGACCCTGTTCTTCGCCGGGGAGGCGCTCTATGAAGGGCCTTCACCCGCCACCGTCGAAGCCGCCTTTACCAGCGGGCAGGAAGCAGCAAAAAAAATACGGGAAGCGGCAAAAAAATAATAACGCAGTCCTTCTTACAGCACTTTCGCATACTGATCCCGCAGCGCCTTGATCTCATCATGGGATTCCCGCAGCACCTGCTGTTGCTGAACCAGCAGTTCACGGATATACGCCGGCAGCGCATCACTGTTCAACGCCGTCCGGTATGCTTTCTGAGCAGCATCCTCGCCGGCTTCGCAATTTTCCAGCACGGCATGACGATCATGGCCGGTAAAGACAGCCTTTACATCCATCCAGGCCCGGTAGATCTTACCGCTGGTGGTCGTGCCCTGCTCTGCCTCTGCGCCCAGGGCTTGAACCTCACTGGCAAGCGCGATCCGGATCCGATGACTTTCCGCAATCATGGAAGCATACAGCACTTTCAGGTCCTCATCTTCCGGTTTCGTTTCCTGTATCGCTTTTTCATACCCTTCTATACGATCGTTATTAATTTGAATCAGATCATTCAGGATTTCGATAGTGTCTTTTGTATTTTGCATGACTGACAAGTTTGATGTATGTGTCCCGGGTTTGTTTTCAAAATTAACCCGGGACACATACAGGGCTAATGATGGGCCTTCGGCCAATGGACCTGTGGTCCATTTTAGTTGTAATGAAAAAAACTTTATCTGAGATAATTATCTGCAAAATCATGCCACGGCATTACAAGGAGAAAATGGCGCGCCCCGCGGAAAAAAATTCCTCATTCTGGGTTCGCCGCCCCGGGCGGGCTACTCCTCTTTCCGCGCCAACCGGGCCAGCTCGCGGTACAGCTCCTTTTCCTTTTCGGAAAGACCCGTCGGTAACTTTATTTCAAGGCTGACATAGAGGTCGCCGAACTCGCCTTCTTTTTTATAAATGGGAAAGCCCTTCCCCTTCAGCCGCATCGTCGTATCATTCTGCGTCTCCGGTTTTACCTTCAGTTTCACCTTCCCGCTCAGCGTCTCCACCGTGATCTCTCCTCCCAGGATGGCCGTATAAAGATCCAGCGGCAGCTTCGCATGCAGGTCATTGCCCTCTCTCCTGAACCGGCTGTCCTCACTGATTCTGAATGTTATATAAAGATCCCCGGCCGCACCCCCATTCGCACCTTCACCACCATGCCCCTTGAGCTTAATGACCTGCCCGTCCTCGACCCCCGCCGGAATGGTGATACGGATATTCCTGCCATTTATCCCAAACACCTGCTGATGAGTAGTATAGGCATCCATCAAACTAAGCTGCAGCTCCGCCTGAACATCCTGACCCCGGAACTTCGAACGGCTGCTTCCGCCGCCACCCGCCGTCCTTCCTCCAAACAGCGATTCGAAGAAATCCGAGAACTCTCCACCATCTCCCCCGTATCCGCCACTGCTAAAAGACCCGCCATCCCCGTATCCAGACCCCTCAAAAGGATTCCCCCCCCTGCCCGCACCAGATCCCCGCCGGGTTTTGCGGCCCGAAGAGGCATTGGCTTTCTCGTATGCTTCCGCATGCTGCCAGTCACCACCATATTGATCATACTTTTTCCGCTTCTCCGGATCGCTCAGCACCTCATTGGCCTCATTGACCTGCTGGAATTTCTTATTGGCTTCCTTATCATTGGGGTTCAGGTCAGGATGGTGCTTCCGGGCCAGTTTCCGGTAAGCTGCCTTGATCTCATCCTGGCTGGCGGTCTTATTAATACCCAGTATCTTATAATAATCTATAAAGTCCATGTAATAGCTCCCTTTTTTACAAATTTCCGAATTATCGGCTGAATTTTACCACCCGGCACCTTAAAGAGAGCATTTTAGGGAAGATTTTTTTGGGGTGTACCCTGCCGGGGGCATCAGGATTCATTTCCGATCGTAAAGAAGAACCGGCTGCCCTCACCCAGCTCCGATTCTACCCAGATATTCCCCCCATGTAATTCGGCTATTTTCTTGCAATGCGCAAGCCCGATGCCGCTACCCTCATATTGCGTTCGGTTATGCAATCGCTGAAAGATGATAAATATCCTCTCCGAGAATTGCCGGTCGATCCCGATCCCATTGTCCCGGACGGAGAATTTCCAGCGCCCATTCTCTTTCTCAGACCCGATGGCTACGGTCGGGGCAAGCCCCGGTTTGTGAAATTTTATGGAATTGGTGATAAGATTCTGAAATAATAGCTTCAATTCGGTAGGATAACCATGGATCACCGGCAGCGACTCCGTTTCGACAGTAGCGCCGCTGTCTTTGATGATCTGGTCCAGATCCGCCAGCACTTCTGTCATCAGGTGATTGCAATCCACCTCTTTGATCGCCTTCTCCCTCCCGATCCGCGAATAATCCAGCAGATCCTTGATCAGGACCTTCATCCGGTCCGAAGCCTGCAAAATATAATCGAGCAATTTATCCGCATTGGCGTCGAACCGGCCCCGGTATTGCTTCTGCAACAGCTCGACAAAACCAGAAATTGTACGGAGTGGTTCCTGAAGGTCGTGAGAAGCTACGTAGGCAAACTGCTCCAGCTCCTTGTTTTTACTCTCCATCTCCGCCGTACGCATGCGCACTTTTTTCTCCAGGAAGCTGTTCACCTCCCGGTTTTCCTTTTCCAACCGCTCCAGCTCTTCGGCCATCATATTGAAATTGTTCGCCAGCACCCCGATCTCATCCTCTGAGAAAGCCTTGGCTTTGCGGCTGAAATCTCCCCTGGTCACCGCTTTGGCGGAGAGCAGGATCTCCCTGAGACCCTTCTGGATACCCCTGCTAACCGTGATCGCCAGCAAAAGACCCGTACATTCCACCGAGAGCGCCATGATAAAAAGCAGCCGCAGGATCACATGTTCCAGCCAGCGCGATCCTTCCCCCAGGGCATAAGAGAACTCGTCCTCATAAGGGGTCAGCTGCACATCGAGCGGTTCTATCTCCCGCAGAAGGGCATTGATCCGTTCCTGCGAAGGCGAAGAAGAGTTGATTTCGGCATGTAGTTTATCCGCAATAACGATAAAGCCGGCGCCCACCACATCAGCCTTTGTCCAGGCGACAATGGCCCGGTTGATATAATAATTGGTATGGAACCTTCTGAACAGGCTCAGCATCCCATCCACATCATCCCGATGGTTACGCCCCTCCAGAAATGCCTGCCGGGCCGCCTCCCAGTCCGGTTTTTCCTTGCTTAGCTCCATCCTGGCCTTATGGTCTCCTTCCGAAACCTTCATAAACTCCAGGAATTTAAGATAATCGGCTTCATCATGGGTAATGCCATACCGCATGAGCTGGTAGATGGCGTCCTTCTGTGCTTTGGACCACAGACCTTCCCCCCCTACATAGGCTCTTACGGAAGACAGGGTATTGATCGAGAAAATGAGCACCCCCAGCTCGACGACGATCAGCAAAGCCATAATCCCGACCGTGAAATATAGCTTCTTTGCAATGGATACATTCCTGAACCACGAAAAAACGGATCTTTTCATAACGAAGGTTTTGGCTGGCAGGCTGGTCTTAAGGGATTACAATTTACAAAAATTGTGGCAACCATCCATATAACAAAGGGGCCCGACATTTCGGGCCCCTTATCCTCTGATTCACCGTTCCTGATCCGTATAAATATTATTTCAACGTGAAGTTTATTATTTCAACGTGAAGTTCGATTTTTTGCTCATCACCGTCAACGCATAGATGCCCAGGACAATGGAAAAATAAGCGCTGATCGTGAACAAGGCGGAAATATTATAATCGGCATGACGGAAAAGATAATAGCTTAAAAGTCCGGTAGCGATCATTGATAACAGCGTCACAAACAATATAAGAGTCTTCATAAATTTACTTTTTAAGTATAAAAAAATCCTGCTTTATATATCAGACGGATGAGGAGCTCATAAGTTTATTAAAGAAATCATAAAGCCTTCGCGCCGTTCCTCACTCCTAAAAAACATAGACACCCACCCGCCTCGCCCCCCTTTGCCGGCACGGGGCTTTAGCATACCTTTAACAGCAACGGCTAAATCAATGGCCCATTAGATCCATGAAACAAAGAATACTCATCACACGCCCATTATTTCCAGACATAGTCGATCGCCTCCATGAATATTTCGACGTAACAATCAATGAAGGCCCCCGCTATTCCACAGACCAGTTACGGGAAGCACTACGGGATATAAGCGGCGTTCTCGTCGCCGGCGGAGAAAAGATAGACGCTGCTGTATTGGAAGGACTTTCCGGCTTACGCGCCGTATGCGTTTCCGCCGCAGGTTATAACAACGTAGACGTAGCCGCGCTGACAACGGCAGGAGTAATAGCTACCAACGCTCCCGGCCCTGCCGATGAGACAGTAGCGGATTTTTCCTGGGGATTGATGATCGCCACCGCCCGCAAGCTGGTAGAAGCGGAGAGATGGGTGCGGGAAGGACAATGGAAAGGCTCCGCAGGCCAGCGTTTTTTCGGGACCGACCTCTACGGAAAGACCCTGGGAATTATCGGGATGGGAAGAATAGGACAGGCGATAGCCCGCCGGGCCGCCGGCTTCCGGATAAAAGTGCTCTATTATAACCGGCATCGTCTCGACACCTCCATCGAAGAAGAATACAAGGCCAGTTACCGGTCGAAAGAAGAATTGCTGGCCGAATCCGATTTCGTGCTCCTCGCCCTGCCCTATACACCCGGTAACTATCACCTCATCGGAGAAAAGGAACTACAGCTCATGCGGCCTTCCGCCATGCTTTTTAATATCGCCCGGGGAGGATTGATCGACGAACCAGCCCTTGCCGCCGCCTTGAAAAGCGGACAGATCGCAGCTGCCGGTCTGGATGTCTTCGAAGGAGAGCCCGCTATCGACCCCGGCCTGATCGGCCTGCCCAACGCAATCCTCACCCCCCATATAGCCGGCGGCACCGAAGAAGCACAGCATGGCCTGGCCAGTGTAGCAGCGGACAACCTCATCGCCGCCCTGGGACTGGGTCCGGATGCCGGCCATCCCCCCGCTATCTTAAATCCGGAAGTGCTTGGCCGGAAACCTTGAGAATATAACAAGAAAATGAAATGGGTGCCTGCGGAAAATTAGTAACTTTCTGAAAACATAATTTATGAAATACACTAACTTCTGCTTGTTCGCCCTCTTATTGGGCGCTTTTTCTCAGCTTCAGGCACAGGGAGACGATGCCGGACAAAAAGCCTGGATGGCCTACATGACGCCCGGGTCTGTACACCAGATGGTTGCCAAATCAGACGGTGACTGGAACGCCGATGTGACGCTATGGATGGCTCCGGGCGCGCAACCCACTAAGAACACCGCTACCTGCACCAATAAAATGATCCTGGGCGGCCGATACCAGGAGACAAAATATACCGGCACTATGATGGGGATGCCTTTTGAAGGAATGGGACTGCTGGCCTATGACAATGCCAAAAAAGTATTTGTTACTTCCTGGATTGATAATATGGGCACAGGCATGATGAACCTCGAAGGCCCCTGGGACAATAATTCCAAAAGTATTACCCTCCTTGGTAAATCCGTCGACCCGATGACAGGCAAGGACATGAATGTACGGCAGGTTTTAAAAATGATCGACGACAATACCCAACTGATGGAAATGTATATGCAAATGAACGGTCAGGAATTCAAAACGATGGAGATCAAACTCACCCGGAAATAAGGAATCGATTGATCCAAATAAAAGGGAGGCATTGAAACGCCCCCCTTTTTATTGGGTGCGCCCGGCACGGGCGCAGACTTCGCTTATCTGTTAATAATTATCTTTTGATTGCTAATCTTAGCCCCCTGCCGTATCTGCAGGAAGTAAAGCCCATTCTTCAAATTACTCAGGTCAAGCTGGATTGTCGTATTCTCTGCATTATGCGACCTGTATACATTCCGCCCCGCCTCATCACTGACCGTGATATCCGCATTTTCCAGGTCGCTGAGACTGCCCGTGATCATAACCGCACCGGTGCCCGCGGTAGGGTACACCTGTAGTTTGACCGGCGATAGCCCATTCGCAGACAACGAGGAGGGCTGCCCGATGGTAGGCCTGGCCGTACTGTTAAGCTCTATAGGCTGCGAAGGGTTGGTTATCGTTACCGTATCCAGCGGGGTGGATTGGGTAGCAACATTACTGCTGAGATCACAGGGGACAATCTGCGCGGTGAAGCTACCGCTACCCGTTACGCTGGCTTGAAAGGAAGGTAACAGGTCGACTTCATTGGTCGCGGTCAGCGTGCTGGACTGACCCGCAGGTACGGTCACCGTCCCGGACCCGCCGGTACCGGCGCTGCTTCCGGCGCTGATAGTCCCGGCCGCCGATTCCCCGGCGGGTATCGTACCGGTGTTGTAGACCAGTGTTGCCGTACAGGAAGGACAGGAAAAAATTTCGTAAAGGTCCAGGTTGATCTGGGTACCGGTAGTGCCGGATGGAAAGACCCAGAGCTGGGTATAGTTATTGTCCGCCGTGAAAGAGAAGGTATGATCCACCGTGGTGTTCGTCACTCCCGCATATTGCCCGATCAATTGTTTGGAACTGATCGAGGGGATCGCATCACCACAGGCGTCATCGGCATGTATTGTCAGGCCATTGGCCGCATAAACAAGCAGGCTGCCATCGCCGCCATTGGTATTGAAGAAGACCCGGACATCATAGCTATGATGGGCCTGAAAGGCAAAGGCTGTGTACATCCCTTCGCCTACGCTGCTCGTCGACCACATATAGGCATAGTAAGAGGTTATTTGACCTCCTTTTGGTGTAGTACCGGTATAAGATGCTATCTGAGGTGTACCATGGCTCCTGTCCCATCCACTGCAATCTCCGGACCAGGTAGAACATTGGGCGGTCGTGACACAACTGGCGTCCTGGGCAAAATTTCCGTTCGTCAGACATTGCCCTTGCAGTAGCGCCGGCCAAAGGGCGGATGCGGCCCACAGGCATAAAAGAAACCGGTTCATATAAATGATTTAAAATAAGCTCAATGTTTTTTCTTCTTTAATTCGTCGATCTGCTTTTGCATATCCCCCACCTGTTTTTGCAGATCGATGGTATATAAGGTCAGCTGTTCGATCTTTTCCAGCAGCTTCGCCTGCGTATTACCCAGATCCAATCCATGCTGAGCCACGCTGTCGGCAGAAGGCATATCCTGCAGACGCCCGTTCGCAGCAATATATTTCTCCACGCTTTTTAAAGAAGGAAGCTCATATCCCGGTTTGAATACATAATCCGGGAAGGGGTTGGACAGCGTAACGATCACTTTCCGGGCCCCGATCGTCCCCTCTACGGCCAGTTTATTGGTTCCCGGATTGGTCGTGCCGATCCCTACATTACCATTGGTCAGGAAGCAGGCAGATACCGTACCCAATGGCGAAATGAAGATATTGGCGCCATTAGAGGCGATCACTCCATTGGACACATTTTGAAAGAGCAACTCTCCCTGGTTAGCAGCCAGCACTCCATACTGATTCCCGGTCACGGCTGTTCCGACATGTTCCAGCAACGCTCCGGACCAGGACGGATTCGTTCCGTTATTGTAGAAGTCCCAGGCAACGGCGCCACTGGAGGACGTCTGCGTATTGTTGTCGGCAATAACGGCTAACGAAGTGCTTAGTTGCGTAGTCGCATTGGCCCGGTTGCCCGTTACCGCTACACTCAAACTGGGAAATCCTTCGTAGGCCACATGCAAAGCCGCCGTGGGATTCGTTACACCGATGCCTACAAATCCCGTATTCGTATTATGGATATTATTCGAGGCATCCGGCAGCGTCCATTGTGAATGGGCCATGGATCCTGTGAGGCAAGCACATAGAAATAGTACAACTGTTTTCATGATAATTTTTTTTATTAACAGAATATACAAGATCATTCCATCACCGTATAACTATTTTTTGCCCGGCTACATAGTTACCTATCCCGCCGGTATAAAATAACCCTGATGCAGAAACGAAACAAGGCCAAAACGAAGAAGCCTTCTTATCGGAAATAAATATCGACTTCTCCACCCGGCGAAGCATTGCTGACAACATTCGCCCTCAGCGCCGAGCCCGGTGTCGCCTGCCCGGTAGCCCAGCTAAGGTTCGCATTGTTGCTTCCCAGCAGGATCTGTATGCCATACATGGCTATATCCGTATTGGGAGGATACTGCGTATTCTCATCGGTCACCCCGTAAGCTTCCAGGGTCTCTGCACACCAGGTCGGCTGCGGAATCCCCTCGATCTCGATAGCCGGCGAATAACCCGAAAAATAAGAAACATAGTTATAGCTGCTGCCGGAACTGGATACCTCTGCCATCACACCCTGTAAATTGGTGCCGGAACTTACGGTGATTAACGGGCCATAGAATGTCAGGCTACTGGAAACAAACCAGTTGGTGATCGACCAGTATTGCCCTCCTCCGGCAGCCGATCCGCCCCATTGCAGCACCGGTTGGAGAATGTAAGAGGTAGACGTTAGCCCGTCCTGCATCCCATTGAATAAGAACAGGGTCTGGCCGGAAGGATTGACCGGGTTCGAAGGCACGACCCAGCTGGTAATAAATTGTGTAATGGGAGTGCCGGTATTGTTTGTCCAGTTGGCATCGGCTATCCAGCCGGAGGCGGGAGCCGGCACCCTGCCATCCGATCCCAGGCCGTTGACCGTAAGGGAGGACCCGTTCGAATGGTTGGCAGCAGACCCATTCGAATGTCCGGCGGTAGACAGGTTCCTGAGATTAAAACGGGCCTCGTTCGGTTTCACCTCTCCGAAATCTTCTACCATCTTTCCGCTGCTTTTCTCGAATTTCTGAATCCGGTTATTCACAATGCGTAAACGATAGCCCTCCCCGATATAGTGAACCGTGGATTTATCCACTAACCCAAAAGGAGTACGCACCTGATGACCGGTGGAGTCGGAGGTCAGGGCAGTGGTAGGGCTGGTCGCCGGGGAATTACTTTTATGGCAGCCTGCGGCTATAAGCAGGATCGTTAGCGTGAACGCTAAAATAGGAAGGTGTTTGTGTGGTGTCATGGATGAAGGTTTTTTAATGTAAAAGATAAGGTTTCTACTAGTCTTATCGACTATGGCCAGCAAGGTAGATAGTTGCCGGTTATTCGCCAATAGGGACTAGCGCGTAACTTTAAATCAGAACCCCTTATTTTTTTTACAAAAAAGAGGCCGCCAACTTAGTTGGCGGCCTCTTGCTAAAAACTTACTATATCTTATCAATACACTATGCTAAAGGCTTCGGATATCTTAGCAAAATTAATGCTAAATAGCCGGGGCCTTTTGGTGAATTTTAGTAGCGATAATGTTCAGGCTTGAACGGTCCGGTCTTGGGAAGACCCAGATAGCTGGCTTGCGCATCTGTCAGCTCATCCAGCACTACGCCGATCTTGGCCAGGTGCAGACGGGCAACTTTTTCATCCAGCAGCTTAGGCAGCACATACACTTCATTCTTGTAGTTGCCGTGGTTGGTCCAAAGTTCCAGCTGAGCCAAAGTCTGGTTAGAGAAGGAATTGCTCATTACAAAGGAAGGATGACCCGTAGCACAGCCCAGGTTCACCAAACGTCCTTCTGCCAGAACGATCACATCCTTGCCTTCGATCGTATAGACATCTACCTGCGGCTTGACGGTATCTTTCGTATGACCGTAGTTCTTGTTCAGCCAGGCCATATCGATCTCGATATCAAAGTGCCCGATATTACAAACGATCGCCTTGTCCTTCATGCTGCGGAAGTGTACTTCCGTGATGAGGTCGCGACAGCCGGACGCAGTGACGATGATATCCGCTTCTTTTACGGCATCCACCATTTTCTTTACTTCAAATCCGTCCATAGCAGCCTGCAGCGCACAGATAGGATCGATTTCCGTAACGATCACACGGCAACCGGCTCCTTTCAGGGAAGCGGCAGAACCCTTACCCACATCTCCATAGCTGCCTACTACAGCTACCTTGCCGGCCATCATAACATCGGTGGCGCGACGGATCGCATCTACCAATGATTCTTTACAGCCGTATTTGTTATCGAATTTCGATTTGGTAACAGAGTCATTTACGTTGAAGGCAGGGATAGGCAAAGTACCTTTTTCCATGCGCTCGTATAAACGATGAACACCCGTCGTAGTCTCTTCGCTCAATCCCTTGATATGCTGTACCAGCTCGGAATATTTGTCGAATACGATATTCGTCAGGTCTCCGCCGTCATCCAGGATCATATTCAAAGGGCGATCCGTGCTGCCAAAGAACAAAGTCTGCTCGATACACCAGTCAGCTTCTTCCAGCGTCTGTCCTTTCCAGGCATATACACCGATACCGGCAGCGGCAATAGCTGCAGCAGCCTGGTCCTGGGTGGAAAATATATTACAGGAGCTCCATTTTACCTCAGCGCCTAACTCAACCAGTGTTTCGATCAACACGGCAGTTTGAATGGTCATATGCAAACAACCCGCAATGCGGGCTCCCTTCAGGGGCTTCTGCTTGCCATATTCTGCACGGATAGCCATCAGGCCCGGCATTTCAGCTTCAGCCAGACGGATCTCTTTACGACCCCATTCTGCGAGGCTCATATCTGCTACTTTATAAGGGAGCTTAAGATCAATGCTTTGTGTTTTTGTAGACATGTGATTTTATTTTTTTAATAGATGACAAAGGTAAATCAGTAGAACAAATATACATATTGGCCTGCAAAATTTAGAACAAAGGTGTAATTTGACATATATTAGCAGAACAAATAGGATATAAGTCATGGAAAAAGCCCCCGAAAAAGAAAAAACCGCTGAGGAACCCGTAACCCTGGATGAAAAAGACCGGGCCATCCTACGCCTTTTACAGACCGATGCCAAGATCACCGTCCGGGAAATTGCCGCCCGGGTCCATCTGAGCACCACCCCCGTACATGAGCGGATCAAAAGGATGGAAGACACCGGCGTCATCCTCCAATATGCGACCCTCGTCAACCATTCCAAAGTAAAAAAAGGCCTGATGGCCATCTGTTACGTATCGTTGAAAGAGCATAACAAGAAGTCCGGCGCCAAATTCATTAAGACCATTCATGAGCTGACGGAAGTGATCGAATGTTTTATCATCTCAGGGGAATTCGATTTCCTGCTGAAAGTAGCCGTCGAAAATATGGACGCTTATTATGACTTCCACGTCAATAAGCTGGGCCAGGTAGAGAACATCGGCCATGTCCAAAGCACCTTCGTAATGGGCGTGGTCAAACAAACCCACCAACTGGTCCATTGATCGGCTTCCTGCTTCCGGAACGATTTCTCCCAACCTGAGTTTCATCGTTGTATACCCGGTAATTCGTAAATTGCAGGGCTTACCCATTATTCACTCAATTTTAAACTCATCTATATGTTCTCATATGACACCCTTGCAGAAGCCGTGAATGGGCTCAAACAAAGAGGTTACACCATCGATTTCAACCTGGAACAGGACCAGATCAGCTGCGAAAAAACACCGGTCTCCCTGCGCCCATCCGAATTCGAGATCACGGAAGTCTATCGCTTCGAAGGTGACAGCGACCCGGCCGATGAAGCGATCGTATACGCCATCGAATCCAAACACGGACAGAAAGGAGTGCTGGTGAACGGTTTCGGCATTTCCGCCGATACGATAGGAGAGGAGATGGTGCAAAAACTATCCGTCCGGCACTGACCGCAGAAACCTATTTATCATCACAGCTTAACCATATCCCGCCATGACCACTATCCGTTCAGCCAGGGAAAATGACCTGCCTGACCTCCTTGAGATCTACAATGAGATCATTTTGAATACGACGGCGGTATACCAATACGTCCCGCAAACCCTGGAGGTCCGCAAAGCCTGGTATGACACCAAGCTCAAAGACGGTCATCCCGTCTTCGTAGCCGAAGACGAAGGCCGGATCGTGGGCTTTAGCTCCTACGGACCCTTCCGCGCCTGGGCCGCTTATAAATATACCGTGGAGAATTCTGTATACGTTGCTGCCGACCAACGAGGCCGGGGGCTCGGCAAACTCCTGATCCCTCCCCTGATCCAGGCGGCAAAAGAGAACGACCTGCATGCCATCATCGCCAGCATCGATGCCAGCAATGCCGCCAGCGTGAAATTGCACCAGTCATTTGGATTTGAGGAAGTAGCCCATTTCAGGCAGGTTGGATATAAATTCGGTCGCTGGCTGGACCTGAAATTTATGGAACTGCTCCTGAACACCCCCCTACACCCGAAAGAAGGCTAACTACCGGTCCCCGCCCGCAGGGGTTTAATATTTTTCTTTTAAAAGCCTGGCCACCACTTTGTCAATCGGCAGGTGCACGCTCTCCTCGCTGAAGGAGTCCCAGTCGATAAAACGGAAAGTCTCCGTCTCACTCTTCTCTGCATAGATCTGCATCTCCCGCGCATCGAAATCAAACGGTTTGTCATTCAGCCGCGCCCGGATAGGCTCCAGCGCTTCCACAAAATAATAAATGGAAAGGATCTGATCCTCCGGGTGAAACGCAGACATCTGAAAGAAATCCGTCGTATAAATATGGTCCCCGACCTTCACCTCCAGGTCCATTTCCTCCTTGAACTCCCTTTTCAGACAGTCCCGCGTACCCTCTCCCAATTCCAGCCCCCCGCCGGGGAATTTCGTATAAGCTGCGCCCCGAATGAACTCATCACTCACCAGCACTTTCTTATTCTCCCCCAGCAAAATGCCGTATACTCTTATCGTAAACATATTAAAACCATTTCTTTTTCATGAAATACCAGCTGATCAGAATGGATATGGCCACGGACAACACCAGCGGTATATAGAATGCATAGTGCGAATCGGAAAAGGGTATGGGCACGTTCATACCATAAATACCCGTCACCAGCGCCGGCAGGGAAAGGATGATGGTGATCGACGTCAGCCGCTTCAACACACTATTCATGTTGTTGTTGATAATGCTGGCAAAGGCATCCAGCGTACTGCTGAGAATATTCGTATAGATATTCGCCATCTCCAGCGCCTGCGACATTTCCACAGCCAGGTCATCCAGGATCTCTTTCTCCTCCTCCGTCAATCCGAGGAAATTGGTCCGGGCCAGCTTAAGCAATAAGATCTCGTTGGAACGCAGGGTGGTTATAAAATAAACCATGCTTTTCTGGATCTTCATCAGCTCCAGCAGCTCCTCATTCCGGTTGGATGCATAAAGCTTCTGTTCCATGAGGTTACGGCGCTGGTTGATCTCCTTCAGGAACTCCATATAGGTCTGCGTCACCTTCTCGAAGATCTTCAACGCCATCATATTCTTTTTGTCCGGATGACGGTTCTGGAAGGTGTTCAGGAATTTCTTGATGGCGCCATTCTCAAAGCTATTGACAGTGACGATCTGGTTATGCGTAAGGATGATACAGATGGGAATGGTAATATAATAGGCGTCACTCTCATTAAAGGAATTGTTCTCGGTGGGCGTTTTTATGACAATGAGCTTTACATTGTTCTCTTCTTCAAAACGCGCCCTTTCATCGATATCCAGCGAATCCGTCAAAAAATCCAGCGGGATATCCAGTTGCTCGGACAGTTGAGTGAACTCCTGCTGTTTCAGGGGCGGAAGGATATTTATCCAGGTGGCATCCTCCGGATTCTCAACTTCTACGGTCTGGTAATTGATGTTCTTAAAAAACTGGATCATAATTTCCCCCTTTACATGTCGATCGTCCCTTCGAACACCTTTACGGCAGGCCCGCAAAGCCAGATATTCTCAAAGTAGTTTTCGCCTACCCGGTCATATTTTACGGTGAGTTTCCCCCCCTTGGTGATGACCCTCACATCATTATACCCCAATTCATTATGATAGCAGGCCAGGGCGCTGGCAGTGACCCCCGTGCCGCAGGATAAGGTCTCGTCTTCCACCCCTCTCTCATAGGTGCGCACAATGATCTCATCCGGCCGCTTCTGTTCTACGAAATTCACGTTGATGCCTTCCTTGGCAAATTCGCTGTTATAGCGGATATCCATGCCCTTGTGATAGACATCGTAGTCCATCACATCCGTGACCATCTTGACATAATGAGGGCTTCCGGTATCGAGGACAAAATCTCCGTGACGATCCTCGATCTTATCCACATTCTTCATTTTCAGGCTCACAATGCCTTTTTCGTCAATTTCCGCCTGATGCGGGCCGTCCACGGCGAGAAAATGATAGTCGCCCTTCCGGATTCCCACGTCATGGGCAAACCTGACCAGGCATCGCCCCCCGTTTCCGCACATACTGCTCTCCCGGCCATCCGCATTATAATACTTCATTTCAAAATCATACCCAGTCTTGGTATTCAATAACATCAGCCCGTCGGCGCCGATGCCAAACCGACGGTCACATAAGAACTTAATTCGTTCAAGAGTCAGGGCTGTATAACTCCAGTTGCGATTATCCAGGATGATAAAATCATTTCCCGTACCCTGGTATTTATAAAAACTCATCTTAGCCATAATCCTTCAAAAATACACCTTTTAGGCTAACCCCTCTACAATCGCCAGCGTCTTTGATATCAACCCCTCCACCACCGCATTCCCGTCTTTCGAGAACTCCTTGGTGATCCGGTTGGCCACAATGGCGCTAAGACTTAGACAATAATGCCCCAGGATCTTCCCCAACCCATAAATACCAGCCGTCTCCATCTCGAAATTGGTGATCCGGTGCGGCCCATACGTAAACGCCGTCAGCCGGTCGATCAATTCAGGCTGACTGAGCCCCATCCGCAGCACCCTGCCCTGCGGACCATAGAAACCGGGACAGGTGACCGTCACCCCCTGGTGAAACCCCTCCACGAAATGCCGGATCAGCGAAGCGCTGGCCCCGCTAATATAAGGACTGGCCAGGCGATGGTGCAGCTGGGTCTGGGTGATAAAAGAATGCAGCAATCCCTTTTCTTCCTCATTTTCCTCATGCCGGTAAAAATTCAGCAGGTTGTCGATGCCCAATCCATGGGTGGAAGCGACATAACTATCTACGGGTATATTTTCTTGTAAAGACCCGGAGGTGCCTACCCGGATGATCGTGAGATGGGTTAGCTCGCTTTTCACCATCCGGGTGGAAAAATCAATATTCGCCAGCGCATCCAGCTCATTTAAGACAATATCGATATTATCGGTGCCGATGCCCGTGGACACCACCGTTACCCTCTTTTTCCCGATAGTGCCCGTATGGGAGACAAATTCCCGGTGCTGCGCCTTGTGTTCGATGCTGTCGAAATGCTTGCTCACCGCACCCACCCGGTCCGGGTCCCCAACGGTAATAATAGTGGTGGCCAGCTCTTCCGGACGCAGATCCAAGTGATAGATGGCGCCCCGGTTATTGATAATAAGTTCACTTTCAGCGATTGCCTGCATAAATAACCCTATTTTTTTGTAAACTTCTGCGAAATTATCTTAATTTCGCACCTGCTCAAAAAATGGTTGCCTTCTGTTTGCAGCAGGAAGCGCTAACGACCATTTCTTCATCGGCACAGGCCGCGCCCACCGGCGTAGGCATGAGCCCAAAAAACAGCAGGTTCCGTGGCCGAGTGGCTAGGCAGAGCTCTGCAAAAGCTTCTACGGCGGTTCGAATCCGTCCGGAACCTCAAAATGTGGCACAAAGCAAAAAAACCGTCGAAAGGCGGTTTTTTTTATGAAATGCCGCTACAAGGGGGAATGTTGTAGCATTTCTTCCTGGTGACGTTAAGCATAGTGCCTTTGTCGGTCTGCTTACGCAAATATTAGAGCCGGTGATCTATATTTGCGCATGCGAATGACAATATCTGGCCTTCCGCGCAATTTCGACAAGTTTGACCTTCAACGGCTATTTAACCCATATGGTTGGGTGGATTATACAAAAATCATCATCGACCCTCTCTCTGGTCTAAGTAAGGGAAAAGGAATCGTTGAGATGAAGCAGGATGATCAGGCGAAACTGGCTATGGCTGCGTTGCAGGGCAAAGTGCTGGGGACGAATCCGCTTAACATTAAAGAAGCTAAAGAAGGTGGTTTTAAACCATGGTAACGTGCAGGAGCAAACCGGATCCTCTTCAAACGAACAAGTTGGGTTTTCCCCGGTTTCTCTGATGAAGCCTGTCAGCGTTTTATCATAATATACTTTCCCGGTCTTACTCATGATCTTTTATTTTTGGAGCTGGGATAAGTTCCATGCCGAAAAGGGCCAAGAGTTGATTTGTTTTGTCCATTCGCATCGAGGTTTTACCTTGCTCAATTTCTCTTACCAGGCGCAGACCTAAACCGGATTTCAAGGAGAGATCCTGTTGAGTCAGGCCGTTCGCTTTGCGTTTTTCTTTTATAATTTTTGCGAGCTTGGTCATTTTATACCTAATTGGGTATAAAATTAATGATTTTATTTGAATTATACCTAAAAGGGTATAATTTCCGCTGCTATCAATGGCGGCTTTGCCCTGGTATTTATTTTAATATCTTTATGTAAAGCAGTCGAATTAATGAAAAAGGCCATCTGGATATATTTCTCAGTCCTCGTGGTGTCGCCATTTTACTCCTGCCAATCAGATCACAAAGCATCCCTTGCAATCAGAGATTTTGACAAATCGCTGCAGCCGTTTCTCACTAAAGCGGTTTCCACAGGAATTGTTGGTTTTGACGAGGCGACCGTATATATCGAAAAACATACGAAAGACGGAGAATTAATACTGCTCAGTCGATCTGAACACCCAATTTTAAGAGCGATAGCATTTAGGGAAATATTAAGCCGGCCTGCATTTGATCATTTCTCAGTAATTATGAATCACTTGGACGACACTGCATTTGTCGCCGTTGACAAAGGAGAGTGGGGGATACAATATAGAACGATTTCTGATTATATTATTGAAGAAGGTCGATGGAAAACAATTGACGACAGGAAAAGAACAGTCGACGAGATCATTATGAAACATGACAATTTGCGGGCGGCGTATACCGGACTTCGGATGGTGGAATTGCAGGAGAAGTATTATCCCCACATTAGAGAAATGGCTCAGAGAGAAAGACTGTTTGAAGAGAGGGAAGAAGCGCTGTACAGATTAGCAAAATATAAAAGGAGGTCGGACATTCCTTTGATTAAACAGGCATTACTGGAAAATGACTGGCGGATGGGTGATGCTTCTTTTGGGCTTATGCGGGATTTTCCGGATACGAGCTATATGGAAGTGCTGAGAACGTACTATTATCACCGGAGATTTTATCGAAGCATTTGCCATGATGGCTGGGGCGATGTACGGACGGCGGTAGAATATATCTCCACCCTTGCCATGTATAAATCGGACAGCAGCGTTAAAATATTGAAATTGATCCTGAACAGAAAGCCACTCGTGCCTTGCGCCGCAGATACCAATTCCCTCAGAGAGCATTTGCTTCACTCTATTTGGGATAACGCCTGTCCGGCTTACGCCGATCTTAGAAAGCAAATCAGAGTCGACATTAGTAATATTATTAAAAGAGACTCCATTAATGAACGAGATTTCGCCAATAATTGTCACCTGGCCCCGGTCGTCGATTCTCCCAAGGATACGGCCGCAGAACCTGTACGTTGGTAGTTCGACTTCTCTTAATCTACAGAAGTCATTCACGTCAATGCATAATTGGTGCGTTTAAAATATTTTTATGCACGTAAAAATATTCTGTATTTTTACATTATCTCACAATTATATTCCCGTAACCTCTTTCGAGTGGGGGTTTGAAATCTCTCAACCGGTTCGCATTCATCGCGGACTCAATACTTTTTTGCCATTAGTTAAAATTTCAAAAATGAGACGGAAATATGATTCCCTCTGGAAAGGGATGCTAGAGGAAGTCTTTGACGACATGCTGCGATTCTTTTTCCCGGATATAGACAGGGAACTAGACTTACAGCGGGGATTTACCTTCCTGGACAAGGAACTCGGTGAAATGTACCCGGAGCCGGAAAAAGGCACTGATACCCGATACGTAGATAAGCTGGTTAAGGTATATCGGCAGGATGGACAGGAGGAGTGGGTGCTCTGCCATGTCGAAGTTCAGGGAGAAACCAATGCGGCGGATCGACCCTTTTTTGGAGAGCGGATGTTCCGTTATTATTATCGGATCTTCGACCGTTATCAAAAACCCATGACTGCCATCGCCATTTTTACGGCGGAGGATGGGATAAGGATGCCAGACCGATATGAATATCGATTTTTAGGGACATCTCATATCTATCATTACAATACTTATTGCATTACAGATGCCAGAGATGAAGAGCTGGCAAAAAGCGATAACCCTTTTGCAGTGGTGGTGCTGGCGGCTAAAGAAGCTTTATTGAAAGGCAAAGACGATGAAGAACTAGATAATGAATTGCTAGAACAAAAATTATTGATTGTCAAATTATTACAGGAAAAGGCAATCTTTGGCGAAGAGAAGATCGAAGCAATAATGACCTTTTTGAACAATTATGTACTATTTAAAAATCCACAAATAAATCTTATTTTTATGGAACGAGTTGATCAGATTACCGGTAAAAAGAATACTATGGGTATCATCGAACAATTGGCAGCCATTAAGGCGGAAGAAGCCCTGGAACAAGGAAGGCTTGAAGAAAAGGCGAATTCCGTAAAGGCCTTTCTGATAAATACCGAATTTTCGGAAGACAAAATCGCCTCCTTTATAGGCGTCCCCGTTTCTTTTGTAGAGAAAGTAAAGGAAGGGCTTCGGTAAATAACTTTAAAATTCGCCCAAATAATTATCACCCACCCCTCACAAATCCATACACATAACCTTCTCCGTCCGCTTCAGCACCTCCATCTGTGGAGGCGCCTTCCGGTCCTCAAACCCCAGTTTATAATATAGCTTATGCGCTTGCGGCATCGATAGCGTGGTCTGCAGCCAAAGCTGCCGGGCCTCATTCTCCTTACAGCGGGTAATGCACCGCTCGATCAGCTTCGTGGCAATCCCCAGCTTTCGCGCGGCCGGATCGATAAACAGCTTCGCAAATTCCAATGTTTCCTCATCCAGTCGTTTAAGTGCCACACAGCCTACCACCTTATGATCGTATACCGCAAAGAATACAAAACCTCCCTTTTCCAGATACGCTTTATCCGGGTTGCGTAAGCTGAACTGGTCCTCTTCCTCCAGCTCTCCCTTCAGCACCCCCAGCAACCAATTACCCGCCAGTTCGTAGAAGGTCTCCTTCAGACTCGGTTTATAATCCAATACCTGTACCCCCTTCCAGCCCGCCAGCGTCCTCACCCGCTCATCGATAGGCGCCAACGCAATCTCTTTCTCCACCCGGTTAATAATATTGAGAAAATCAGGATGCCCGGCATCCAAAAGCTGCTTCAACGCAGCCGCGAACGACACCCATATTTTTTGTAGCGGCCCTATCAGCTTCCGGCCCGCCACCGAAAGCGAAATATGCTTGGAACGCCCGTCCGTCGGATGCTCCCGGATCTTTACGAGCCCCTGGCCTTCCAGCTCCCGCACCACATTTTTCACCGTAATATGCGAAACCCCGATCTCCTCCGCCAACTCCAGCACCGTCTTCGGCCCTTCCGTATTGGCCAGAATATAATACACGGAGAACCAGCTCGCCTTAAAGTCAATGTTTTGGTCCTTATAAATCTTATCCCCGTCAACATGCAGTTTTTCACTGATCCGCCGGAACCGCGTCGAACCCGCCAGGTATCCCAGCTTTAAAATAGAGTCTACCATAGTCTATAAATATAAAAGTACTTTCATATATTTATGAAAGTACTTTTATATATGCAAATCGCCAATCAGCTCAATTTCGCCAATCAGCTCATCGTCTCGTCAATCAGATGCCTTCTCAAACACCCCCATCCAGACCAACGCTGCAGCAATCCCCCCTACCAGCGGCGCGACAATGAACAGCCATAACTGCTCCAGCGCCTTGCCTCCCGCGAAAATAGCAGGACCAAAACTCCGGGCAGGATTCACAGAAGTACCCGTTATATGGATGGCCACCAGGTGGATCAGCACCAGGCACAGACCGATCGCCAGCCCGGCCATCGTACTGTTTCCCAACTTGGATGTAGTAGCAAATATTACGAACAAAAAGAGGAAGGTGAGAACAGCCTCCGCCAGGAAAGCAGACACCGTACTATAACCGCCCAGATACCCAGGCCCCCAGCCGTTAGAGCCCAACGCCCATTCCCCCATCGCGAACCCGGGACTCCCTTTCTGGAAAGCATACAATATGGCCGCTCCCAGCGTGGCGCCCACGAACTGGGCGATGATATAGCCGACACTGTCCTTGACACTTATCTTTCCCGCCACCAGCATCGATATAGTGATGGCAGGATTAATATGACAACCGGAAATTGGCCCGATCGCATAAGCCATGACGACTACCGCCAGGCCAAAAGCCAGGGCAATACCCAAAACGCCTATTCCCGCAGGAGCATCCGGGAGAACGGCGGCCGGAATAGTCTTCCCGGCTACGACGGCCGCACCACAGCCAAATAATACCAGGGCAAACGTGCCAATGCCTTCAGCGAAGTACTTTTTCATAGTTGATTTTTTATTATGAAGACCTAATGTAATCAAGTTTTTGCAATTATGACATTTATGTATTACTAATTTTTGGTATATTTTTTCGCTAACGGATACCCTTTTCAGCTGGGCCCTGCCGGGAGTCAAGAAAAACCTTCGCCCTTGATTATCAATTATCAATTTTGAATTTGTAGAGGTTTTGACGTAGCCCCTTTTTTGGCGGCGACCTTTTTTCAACTCAACTTCGACTCGATGTCCCCTTCCCCCCTTAGAGGCTGGGGGTGACATTTTTTATTTATAAACCAATTTTATGAAATTGAATCGCCAACACACATGGGGAAACCTATTCCTATTCCTGTTATTGTCATTCACCCTGTTTGAATCCTGTACAAGAGACCTGTCCCGACCTCCTTCAACATCCGGCTCGGCCAACACCACTTCCAGGGCCGCCAACGAAGTAGTCAGCAGCTGGCTGACGACCTCCGATCAATCCCAGCTCTTACAGCCGCAAACCAGTATTAATTTTGCCGCCGACGCTGGGACCAACGCGACCACCATTACCATAGATGAGAACACGACCTACCAGTCCATCGATGGCTTCGGCTATTGCCTGACTGGCGGAAGCGCCCTGCTGATCAATAGCCTGGGCTCGGGCCAGACAGCCCTGCTCAATGAGCTCTTTGCCACCGGCGCCAACCAGATCGGGGTGAGCTATGTCCGCATCAGCATCGGCGCCTCCGACCTCAGCGCTTCCACTTTCACCTATGATGAAATGCCATCCGGCCAGACAGACGTCAACGGCACGAATTTCAGCATCAGCCCGGAAACGACCGACCTGATCCCCGTCCTGAAGAAGATCATCGCGATCAACCCGGCCATCAAGATCCTCGCTACACCCTGGACAGCCCCCACCTGGATGAAATCCAACAACAGCTTTGTAGGAGGCAGCCTCAACACGGCCTACTATGACGCCTACGCCCGGTATTTTGTCAAATACATCCAGGCCATGCAGGCACAGGGTATCCCGATCGATGCCATCACCCCGCAGAACGAACCCCTGAATCCCAATAACAACCCCAGCATGGTGATGCAGGCTACGGAAGAAGCCTCTTTCATCAAGAACAACCTGGGACCGCAATTCCAGGCTGCCGGGCTCACTACGAAGATCATCTGCTACGATCATAATGCAGATGTTCCCAGCTATCCCGAGACGGTACTGGGAGATGCCAGCGCCTATCCCTATGTAGATGGCTCGGCTTTTCACCTATACGCCGGCGATATCAGCGCCCTGACAGGAGTGCATAATGCCTACCCTGCAAAAAACGTTTATTTCACAGAGCAATGGGTAGGAGCCCCCAGCAACTTTGGCGGCGACCTTTCCTGGCATGTCAACAACCTCATCATCGGGGCTACCCGCAACTGGAGCCGCAACGTGCTGGAGTGGAACCTCGCCGCCGACCCGAACTACAACCCCCATACCAGCGGCGGCTGCAGCACCTGCTTAGGCGCCATCACTATCAGCGGATCCTCCGTCACCCGCAACGTGGCTTATTATATCATCGCACATGCTTCTGAATTCGTAAGACCCGGCGCCACACGCATCGCCTCCAACACCTTCTCCGGCGGTATCCAGAATGTCGCGTTTAAAAATACGGATGGCACCAAAGTGCTGATCGCCCTCAACACCGGTAGCAGCAGCCAAAACTTTAAAGTGAAGTGGGGGAGCGAGTCCTTCACCTACACCCTGGCCGCGGGTGCCGTCATCACCTTCAAATGGGCCGGAACCCAATCCAGCGGTGGCAGCAGCGCACCCATCGGGCAGACGATCACACTCAAAGGGTTCAATAACTTATATGTAAGCGGTGAAGACGGCACAACCGCCATGACCTGCACCCGCACGACCGCCCAGGCCTGGGAACAATTCCTCGTCGTGGATGCCGGCGGCGGTAAGATCGCCTTACAAAGCATGGGTATGTACGTCTCCTCGGAAAATGGCGTCAGCCCCATCACCTGTAACCGCACTACCATCGGCGCCTGGGAATCCTTCACCTGGGGTGTGAACGCTGACGGCACCATTACCCTGCTGGGCAATAACGGTAAATATGTTTCCAGCGAGAACGGTACCCAGGCCATGACCTGCAACCGCGCCACCGCATCCGGCTGGGAATCTTTTAAGGTAAACCAATAACCAATTCTATTAACATAAAAAACAGTCTACAATGAAAAACAAGTCACATGAACACCGTCAGCGGATTAGTTTCTCCTCTCTCGCCGGCCTCACGCTGCTCTGCGGCCTGATCCTCTTCTCCATCGGATGTAAAAAAGATGTCCGCCAGCAGGACAGCCCATCCGCATCCACTACTGCCACCCCCCGGGCCGCCACCTACACACTGGTATGGTCGGACGAATTCAATGGGACCAGCGTCAACACCGGCAACTGGAATATCGATAACGGCAACCCCGGTGTCAACAACGAGCAGGAATATTACCAGTCGGCCAATGCCACCGTCACCGGCGGCAACCTGGTGATCACAGCCCGGCAACAAAGCGTCGGTGGACAACCCTATACCTCCGCCAAATTGGAGACCGCCGGCAAATTCTCCATCACTTACGGCCGCATAGAGGCCCGCATCGCACTGCCCATGGTACAAGGCTCCTGGCCCGCATTCTGGATGCTGGGTAATAATATCAATACCGTAGGATGGCCTACCTGCGGGGAGATCGATATCATGGAACATGTCAACACCAACAACACCATATACGGGACTATGCACTGGAATGGCGGTAGCGGACATGTTTCATACGGCAGCAACACCACCACCACTCCCGGCAGTTTTCACGTATACGCCGTCGAATGGGATGCCAGCAGCATCCGGTGGTATGTGGATAATACCTTGTATGTTACGGGGAATATCGCCAACAATATCAATAATACCGGCGCCTTTCACCTGCCCTTTTACCTCATCCTGAACCTGGCTATTGGCGGCGACTTCCCAGGTCAGACCATTGACAACGGTTCCTTACCCACCAACATGCTGGTGGATTATGTCCGCGTCTATAACATAACAAATACATCGACAGCTCCCCCGATCGGCCAGACGATCACGCTGAAAGGACCCAATAATTTATATGTAAGCGGTGAGAACGGCACGACGGCTATGACCTGTACCCGGACCACCGCCCAGGCCTGGGAACAATTCCTGGTAGTAGATGCCGGAAATGGCCTGGTCGCCCTACAAAGCATGGGTAAATACGTGTCTTCGGAAAACGGTGTCAATCCCATCACCTGCAACCGCACTACCTTCGGCGCCTGGGAATCGTTCGTCTGGGGCACGAACGCTGACGGCACGATCACCCTGCAGGGTAATAACGGCAAATATGTTTCCAGCGAGAACGGTACCCAGGCCATGACCTGCAATCGTACCACCGCCTCCGGCTGGGAGTCTTTCAAGGTGAATCAATAAGATGCCACAGGCCCATCATTAGACCCGGACGCCCGAAAGTTCATCTTTCGGGCGTCCGCTCTTTTTACTTAACTTACAGAAGCCTTAAAAGTGCTGCCATAAAAAATGAAACCGGGGTTTCTTTCCTTCCTCCTATGTCTTACCTCCACGATTGTATTTTCTCAAAATACGATCGGAATCCCTGCTATTATCAACTACTCCAGACATGACTATCACGCCGGCAGCCAAAACTGGGACATCCGGCAGGATAACGACGGGATCCTCTATTTTGCCAACAACGACGGCCTGCTCACCTATGATGGTAATTTCTGGCGCCTCTATCCGCTTCCCAACCATACCATCGTCCGATCCCTGGCCATAGGACCGGATCATCGCATCTATGTAGGAGGGCAGGGAGAGATTGGCTATTTCGCTCCCGGACCTCACGGCGATCTGTCATATACTTCCCTCAATAAATTAATTCCCGGGCAGGACAACGATTTTGCGGATGTATGGAATACCATCGTCCTCCAGGACCAGACCTTCTTCCGCTCCAACCGAAAAATTTTTCAGTTGGACAAAGACCGCATTATCGTTTACAAGAGTATCAACTGGGACTTTATGGGAAAAGCAGGCGCCACTTTGATCGCTAACGAGTATTCACGTGGACTGGTAAAATTCACCAACGGACAATGGAGCTCCTGCGTCAACCCCCTCGCATCGTCCTCCTCCCATGCTTCTGCCACAGCAGCCCCCCCCGCCGCCCCGCTTCCCCCCGGTATACAGATCCGCTCCGTCATCGCCGCCGGTAAAGACAGCTTCCTGCTGACCTCCCTGGCCCACGGCCTCTTTTGCTGGTCGAAGGACAGGCTTACCCAATACGAGACACCCACACTTACCTCCATCTCCCGCGCGAACATCAACGGTTCCTGCCGCATCGATGCCGGCAAGACAGCCCTGATCACCAACCTGGGCGGCTGTTTTATCGTCAATAATAAAGGCGGCTTCATTCAGCGGCTCTCTAAAAAAGAAGGATTGCAGAATAATAATATCCTCAGCATTTTCCTGGATCGGAATGGCAATATCTGGTTGGGCCTGGATAATGGAATAGACCTGGTGACCTATAACAACGCTATTAAGAATATCTTCCCGGAACCCGAAGATCGCAACCCGGGTTACACTTCCATCATCTACAGGAACTCCCTTTACCTGGGAACTTCGACGGGGGTATACCGATCCCCTCTCGACCCCGGCAGCGATTGCAGCTTTACCAAAAGCAGCTTTCAATTCATCAAAAATACGACCGGCCAGATCTGGACCCTCTCACAGGTGAATGGACAACTATGGGTAGGACACAATCAGGGCGCTTATCGGATCGACAAGGATACCGCCATCCCCTTCGATCAGACCTCCGGCTTTTGGACCTTCCAACCTTTCAACAATTTTCCCGCGGTCTCCCCCTCTTCCCCCATGATGATCACCGGCACTTACAACGGAATTAATTTTTATAATTATAAAGAAGGACATCCCTCCAACCCCAATATTCACGCGCATTTTGAATCCGCCAGGTTTGTAGTCATCGACAGCAACCGGATCTGGATCGCCCACCCCTATAAAGGCCTGTATAAAGTTGAATTTAATAAAGAAGGGAAACCCATAGCGACCGGCTACCCCGACAAGAAACACCTCTTATCCGGTAATCATAACCATCTCTTTAAAATTAAAGGACGGATAATTTTGACAAATGATAAGGGCATCTATGAATTCGATTCCCGGCTGCAGGAATTTGTACGATCATCCTGGTTTGCAGGATTTTTCGGGGCCAAAACGCAGGCTGACGCGGATGCCTTATCCGTCGACTACCTGAAAGAAGATCCCTATGGCAATATCTGGTTTATCCGCGACCGGAAACTGGGCGTCGTCGATCTGTCCGGCATCCCATCCGCTGTCTGCTCCAACCCTGACAGACTGCCTGACGCCTGCCCGACCCCTGGCATTCGCGCCGGGCAGACCACCCCCCGGATCATATACTTTCCCGAACTGAATAACAAGGTCCTCGGCGGCGACTACGAGAACATCTACATCGCCGACAGCAACAATATTTTCGTCGCGGCGGAGCAAGGGTTCTGCCATATCAACTACCAGCTGTATAAAAAGGATAAATGCCCCCTCCGGGTACTGATCCGCAGTGTCCGCACTGACAACCCCAAAGCGCCCTTGCTCTTCGGAGGGTATGCGCCTGCCACGGCCTCCGCGATCCCCTACAACGACAACTCCCTTCACTTTGAATTTTCATCCCTGCTCTATGGCCAGCCTCAGAATGTCGAATACAGCTATCGTTTAGATCACTTCGACCGGGACTGGTCCAAATGGTCTACCCGACCCGAAAAAGACTACACGAATCTCCGTCCGGGCGACTATACCTTCCAGGTGAGATGCCGCAATAGCATCGATAACGAATCCGCTCCCGCCAGCTACTCCTTTCGGGTCTTACCACCCTGGTACGAAACAGGATGGGCTTATGGGGGATATGCCTTGCTGGCCCTGGTACTTGTTGTCGGCCTTTACCGGCAACAGGAGAAAAAATTCCGACGCCGCCAGCTCGTGAAACTCCTGGAGCAACGCAAGGCGTATGAAGAAGAACAACGACAACGGCAATACCAGCACCAGCTGGAAATAGAGCAAAGCGAAAAAGAAATCATCCGGCTGAAAAACGAACGGCTCAACGTCGAGATAGCACATAAGAACTCTGAACTGGCTTCCACCGCCATGATCCTCGTACAGAAAGGAAAACTATTATCCAGGATCAGAGAGGACCTGGTGCGGTTAAAAAACAATGCCGGGATCGAAAAGGAATCCAAAGACTATAAAAAGATCATCCGCGTCATCGAAGGAGAACTGGGCAATGGCCATGAATGGGAACAGTTCTCCGCACATTTTGACGACGTTCACACCAATTATCTGAAAACACTCAAAGAGAGATACCCCGACCTCACCACCAGCGACCTGAAACTATGCGCTTACCTGAGACTGAACCTGTCCTCCAAAGAGATCGCCCAACTAATGAATATCTCCATCCGGGGAGTAGAGACCGGCCGTT
>Ga0179596_10000100_pt1 | contig 74806 bp, 54 predicted proteins | sample CZODoug1_1_08_16_FD_155494 | JGI IMG/M metagenome (GOLD analysis project Ga0179596, IMG submission 155494) | Vadose zone soil fungal communities from Angelo Coast Range Reserve, California, USA - CZODoug1_1_08_16fungal (Illumina Assembly) | ecosystem: Environmental > Terrestrial > Soil > Vadose... | reverse complement strand
ATTATCAAGGCGTTATATTACGGCAAAATTAAAACAAATTCAAATCGTTGCAGGGTAAAAATTCGATCAAACCCAATACAGACAAGACTTTCAAAGAACTTTATTATTCAACATCGAAACACTAATGTAACAATATCTACTATAATACCACCAATTCCAATCCTTTGGGCATAGGTTTAAACATCAATACAGGTAGCGGAAATATCAGCGCCAACCCGGATTTCGTAAACCTCGTTACCACCAGCATCAGTGTTACCAGGGCAGATAACTTTAACCTTCAGGTTGGCTCGCCGGGTATCGGCGCGGGTACAGACGGCAAAGACATAGGACCACATGGCGGCAGTATACCCATGCAATACCCTTATAGCGGCCAGCCTGCTATTCCGGCAATACAATCCATGAGTATTCCTAATCCTGTTATTCAGCCCAATTGGACACTGACTGTAAAATTCCAGGCAAATTCGAATAATTAAGTCTTCTGCCGGGATATCGACGGTTTTCAATTCAAGCTAACCCAACATGAATATGAAAAAGTTTATTAAGGTATTGATACCCTTTTTGGCATTCTTATGCTGTGTAGTAGAAAGTGAGGGCCAATTTATAACTGCCGCGGAATATTTTATAAACATCGACCCGGGGGCGGGGAATGGAACGGCTATCATTTTCATTCCCGGCATCACTGTGAATGCCAATTTTTCCATTCCGGCAAACAATCTTGTGCCGGGGTTTAACCAGCTCTTTATCCGGGTACAGAACCAAAACAATAATTGGAGTATTGCAGAGGAAAGAACCTTTTTTGTCGATAACACTTTACATACATCCCTACCGGCCATAAGCGCTGCGGAATATTTTATGGATACGGACCTTGGTGCCGGTAATGGTACTCCCTTTACTATTCAAAGCGGGGATAGCTTACGTACTTTGGTCAATATTAGTACTACGGGGCTGCGGTCAGGATTCCACCAACTATTCATCCGGGTGAAAGATCAAAATAATGAATGGAGTATTACGGAGGAAAGAACCTTTTTTGTCGATAACACTTTACATACATCCCTACCGGCCATAAGCGCTGCGGAATATTTTATGGATACCGATCCCGGGGCCGGTAATGGTACTCCCTTTACTATTCAAAGCGGGGATAGCTTACATACTTTGGTCAATATTAGCACTACGGGACTGCGGTCAGGCTTCCACCAACTGTTCATTCGGGTGAAAGATCAAGATAATGAATGGAGTATCGCAGAAGACAGAACCTTTTATATCGATGGAAAATTAAACAGCGGGCTTCCTCCTATTGTGGCAGCTGAGTATTATGTCGATACAGATTCCGGAGCCGGCAATAATACCCCTATCCCAATATTGAAAGGAAACCAGGTCGATACGAGCTATGATTATACGGCAACTAATCTTCCTCTGGGGGGACATACTATAAACCTGCGGGTAGAGGATTCAACAGGCAATTGGAGCCTTGTTGAGTCCCGGCCTTTTACCGTTGGAGGGGGACCATTGCCGGTCACCCTGTTAAATTTCAGCCTGAAGTGTGCCGGCAACAATGTCGTTTTGTCGTGGCAAACCACCCGTGAAGTAAACAGCGGCAGTTTTGAAATACAGAAATATAGCAATGGATCTACTGACTGGAGTACAATAGGAATTCTGAGCGCCGCCGGCAGCAGCACTCTCTTACAGGGATACCAATTTACAGATGAAAAAGGGGGCGGCATGTCCTTATACAGGCTGCGCGAAGTGGATATGGATGGGAATGCCACTTATTCGGAAACCATTCAGAGCGATTGCATCCTTGCAGGTGTACAGGTTCAGGTATACCCTGTGCCGGCAAAAAATACGGTTAACCTTCTTATTCATACCAACGATAATGACTTTGTGAATATTTTACTATTGGATGTTAATGGCAAAATGATTAAGCAATTGAACAGCGGTCTGCAAAAGGGAGCCAATAGTTTATCCATGGATATATCCGGGGTTGCGGCAGGGCACTACTTTCTAAAGATTCATGGGACATATATCATGGAGATAGAAAAGATTGTCATCATGCGATAAAAGGGGTAATATAAGGGAATACAGGCTGTTTACTGGGTATCATAGACCCTTACTTTATTGAATTTAAATTTACCCTCTTCACCCCGGCCAAGTTGCCAAAGAATAGTTCGGGTGCCTCCCGTAGGCTTATCCTTTTCATCGCCGGTCTTATAGATGGGGAATTTTTGCATAAGGTAGCTTTCCATCAACGAAAACTGGTCGTGGCCTTTATAGCCCGTGTTGATCTTTCCATCCAGCATGACGTCTGGTAATGCACAGGGGGTAACGGATTTATTGGCTTCCGATAAAAATGCATAGACCGTTCCAAATACGGCATTGGAGTCACTGTAGATATAGAGTACGAGATCAGGAAATCCATCGCTATTAAGATCGTCTATTTCTGCTTTGGCTATCCGGCCCATGATACCAAAATTCATTTCCCTCGCTCCGCTTTCGAACCCGACCGGCTTGATGGTTACCGGATTTTGGGTAACGCTCTTGTTTTTACAATCCACACGATAGCCTGCTTTACCCATTTTTAAGGTGGAGTCGATCTTGCCAAACGTGAACTGGGCATGGGCCGTGCCGAGGAATGCCAGGGCTGAAAATAAGAGGATAAATAGATGTTTCATTGGGGTAAAGATAATCTGAAAACAGATATTCTGATATAACTAACTGATTTTTAATCCAACCACGTTGTTTACAAAAAGGAGGCAGGGCTTTTCGAGAAATATTTTCGTAACTCAGAAGTTACTTATATATTTGTGTAACTTTAAAGTTACTTATTATGACAAAGAACATTCACCTGGTGCATTCCAGGAAAGAAACTGGAAACTCTTTTAAACAATAAAATCAAATAAAATGAAAACAAAAATGCAAACGCAGGATTATCATTCCAGCATTACTGCCCACACCGATGCCGAAAAGGCTTTTGACAGCATCAGCCGTGTTTCGGAATGGTGGGCAAAGAATTTTGAAGGCAAGTCTCAAAAGCCCGGAGATGAATTTACCGTTCGTTTCGGAGAGACATTTGTGACTTTTAAAGTTGTCGATGTTGTTGCCGGAAAAACAGTCACCTGGCAGGTTGTTGACTGCTACCTGCATTGGCTTACGGACAAAAAAGAATGGAATGGCACGAAAATAAAGTGGGAAATCTCCACCAGTGACAACGCTACGCAAATCGATTTCACACATATTGGGTTAGTGCCGGAAATCGAGTGTTACAATGATTGTTCAAAGGGCTGGAATTTCTTTGTAAAAGAAAGTCTGTTAAAATTGATCACTGAAGGCAAAGGGCTTCCAAACGCTCCTCAGAGTGCCAGGAATTAAAGAGTCGTCGATGACTGGTGGTTCCTCAGTTGAGCGGGATCTTATATTGCCCTACCTGGCTCCTGTTCTTTTCCGATACTTCGAGGTTGCCGTTGTAGACCGAGGCGCTATTACTGAGGCTGGTGGCCTGTAAGACATAGTTGCCCGGAACAAGGTATACTTTCAGCGACTTTCCCGCTTCTAATTTACCGTAGTCCTCCTGGTTGATCTTTACCACGCAGCTTTGGGTCGTGGTCAGGATCAATACATATTTCTGATTGCTGCTATTGGCGGCGGGGGCATCCTGTTCCTCTGTATTGGCGGCGGTCTTCCGCGGCTTCTTTTCTGCTGCGGTGGATGGCTGATTCGAGGCGGATGATTGCGTGGCCGGTGGCTGGTTTACGGTGGATGGATTGGTTTTGGTCGTGACAGGCGGCTGGGTATTTGTGCCGGTCGTGCGGCTGGCGCTGTTGTCGCTTGTTGCGTCCGTGGTGCTGGCTGGTGTTTGTGCCGGTACTTTGGCCGGGGGCGTCAATGGGGTTGTGGTCGAATCCGCTTTTTTAACGGCGTTGTTCGATAGGTCTTCTTTCTTGTTTCCTTTGGTGAGAAAATAGAGGGTGATGGCCAGAAAAATAACTACAAACGAGATAATACTAACAAGCCTGACTCTTTTTTCCCGAGCTTCTTTTTCTTTCGATTGTGGGTTGGAAAGGGTGTTCTTCTTTCCGACCGACTTCGTGGAGGTTGTTTCTTCATTATCGTTGTCAACCAGGAAGGATGCTTTTGTCCGGGAGGATGCTTTGTTATCGCTGGCAGCCTTGTTTTCGGGGAGGATCCTTGTATCGGATGCGTTTCCGGCGCCAGCAAGCGGCAGGGCAGCGGCGGTGTCATAGTTGCTATGCAGGAGCACGATCAGCTCCTCGGCCTTCTGGGCGCGGTCCTTAGCGTCTTTGACAATACAATGGGCCACAATGTCCCTGAATGGCTGTCCTAATTCCTGGATCTTTTCGGGTAGCTCCGGCGCCATGATATTCGTCATGATCTGTTCGGAACTGTCCTGTTCGCTATTCTTGAAGAGGACTTTGCCGGTAACGATCTCATAGATCGTCACCCCGAGGGACCAGAGGTCCAGGTTGTAGGAGATCTTTTCGTTGACGCCGTATTTCTTCACATTCAATTGTTCGGGCGCCATATACGGGATGGATACGATCAGGGCCGAGGAGCTGTTGTTATTAACGGAATCCGAGATCTTGCTGATCCCAAAATCGGTGATTTTTGCCACGGGGCCGTCGAGGGTCTCTTTGATGAGAATATTGGCCGGCTTGATATCCCGGTGTATGATGCCGTTCTTATGAAGATAGGAGAGACCGTTCAATACATCGTTCAGAAGCTTCTTCAGCACTTTGTCATCCTTGTGGGCGTTATAGTACTGCGCGAAATTACCTCCGTCCAGCAGCTCCATGACACAGATCTGGGTAACTTCTTTTTCGCCAAAAGAGTTCTCTTTTTCGATTTCTTCGATATCGAGATAGCGGCAAATATTGGAGTGATCCAGGTTTACCACCCGGCGTATTTCAGCAATCGCACTGTAGCGGTCGCCGAATTCTCCTCCCTTATAGATTTTAAGGGCTACCCACCGGTTTAGTTTTTTGTCGAAGGCTTTGTAGACTCGCGAGAAGCCGCCTTTGCCGATGAGGCCGGAAGTGGGGTTGTATTCATAGCGGGAAAAGAGGGACAGTGTCTCTTCTTTTCGGGGGGGGAGTATTTGGGTATCGTCGGAAGACGGTGTTGACCTGGATTTGGGATTCAGGATTTGGGTGTCGTCCGAAGAGACCGGAGCGGGCTTTTGTTTGGAAGGTAAGATCTGCGTATCGTCAGTTGATGCAGGGATGGTCTTTGATTGGGCAGGGAGTATTTGGGTATCGTCGGACTGGGCTGCTGACGGCGTTGGTTTTGCCGGTAATATTTGGGTATCGTCAAAGGTGGCAGGCGACGGCTTGGGTTTGGGTGTTAGGATCTGGGTGTCGTCGGACTGAGTTGGGGTGAGGGCATGCGTTGGCGACGGTTTCGGGATCAGCACCTGGGTATCGTCGGCCGATGCTGCGGGGGGCAGTGGGAGGGTTACCGCGGAGGTCAATGGGGCGGTGGCTGCAGATGCTAATGGAGCGGTTGCTGCGGTTTCTTCACTGCGGTTGAATAGGATGTCACGGAAAGGCTGCGGCAACCGCTGGAGCTTGTCTGCTGCTCCTGGCAACAGGAGGGCTTCTCCCGGCATCAAAAGGGTTTCCCCGGTGAGCAGCTCATAAAAGACGGCGGCCAGTGACTGGAAGTCGGCTTCATACGCTGCCTTGTCCTCAGCAGCCTTGTCCCCAGCTGTCTTATCCTCCATGACGGGATTCCTGACAGCTCCGAAGTCGGCGATCTTTCCCAGGGGGCCTTCGGCCGTCTCCTTTATCAAAATATTGGAAGCTTTGATATTCTGATGGGCCACTCCATTCGTATGCAGGTAGGTAAGTCCGTTAACCAGTCCGGACAATATTTTTTGCAGGAAGGCGGGGTTGTCAGGCGGGGTGGCCTGGTTTTTAGGGGTGGCGCAGTATTGTGTGATCGATCCTCGATCGAGCCATTCCAGCGCACAGACCTGGATCGTTTCCGTTTCCCCGAAAGCATCCTCCTTTTCCAGTTCCTCAATAGCGAGATAGCGAACAATATTGGGATGCGACAGGCTGATCAGCGCCGGTCTGTCTGCTGCCTGGATATAGGGAACGGAGGGATCTCCGCCGGTCTTCCAGATTTTGAGCGCCAGGGTGGTGTTCAGGTCCTTATCCAGGGCTTTGTAGACCCTTGCCCATCTTCCCTTGCCGATCAGGTCGGTTTGGGGACTGTATTCATATCGGTTAAAGAGTAACATAATCAGATCAGTTTATATGACTTCCGGAAGTATCCGTTTTAGGAATAGGTTTTAGGTGTTTGCCAGCGCTATCTGCTTTAGGAATGGTTTTTACATGTTTGGCAGTACTGTCCGGCGGAATAGGGACGATCTTTGCCACCGGCGTATCAGAGTGGGGGGACAGCGAATCGTGGGACGCGGCATTTTCCTGGAGGGCGGTTTTCTCATGGAGCAGGGAATCTGCCTTATCGAGAGAGTCCTTATTGATATTGGTGGGGATCACGACATTCATAACCTTTTGGGGCATGAAGTATTTCTCTTTGATGGCAAAGGCGGCGGCGGCCAGCACGAGGATCAGGAGCAGGACCCACCAGCGTAAGGGAGTTTTCTTTTTTGCAGAGATGCTGATTTCTTCCGTCTTCACTTTGACGAGGTACATGGAGTAGTTGTCCCGGGTCTTATCGTAGCAGAATTTTTGCATGGATTGCACCAGGTCGATCGAACCCCGGTCATTTTGTTCCAGCAGGAATTTAATGTCCCTGTCGCCGATATTTTCCAGCAACCCGTCCGTACACAGCATAAAGTAATCGCCGTCCAGTACTTCTTCGATCCAGTGTCCTTCAGCTTCCGGATCCGCTTCGTCGGCATTGACCGCTTTGAGGAGCATGTTTTTCTGCGGATGGGTCTGGGCTTCTTCCTTTGTTATCTCGCCGCTCTTGACTAAAGAACTAACCAGGGAATGGTCGTCTGTCTTGAACAGGATCTCCCCGTTACGGATATGGTATACCCTGCTGTCTCCGCACCAGGATATGAAGGCCCTCTCACCGATGAAGACCAGCAGGGAGAAAGTGGTAGCCATATTGGTGCTCAGCTGGTGCTGCCGGGCATAATCGATTAGTTTTTGTTTGGCATCGCTCAGCAGCTGGTTGATGAAAGGGGTATCGATTTCCTGCATAGCGGTCTTTAAGAGGGTTGTGCCCACCGATTGCGCCACTATTTTACTGGCTATTTCCCCATTTTCCGAACCTCCGACCCCATCGCAAACAATGAAGATCTTGTCATCCGGCGAAGCCGTTCCGGGCACGGGCCAGATATAATCCTCATTGTTCTTTTTTCCGCCTATTTCATGCAGATAATAGATTTCGGTAAGATTCATGATCAATAATATTTTTTCAATAATGCCTTGAATTTTTTGTCGTCCCGGATGTTGGCGATGAGCTTATCCTTTTTGATCTCGCTATAGCCAACGGCTTTTGTCTGAAAAGATTTGTCGAACCAGGTCAGCGATTCCTCATTCTTTCCCTTTTGCACGAGGGTGGCTGCGATGCCATAAGTCGCCAGTCCATTGGTGCTGTCTTTCTGATAGATCTTGTCATAAAAGAGATAGGCGGAATCATATTTGCCGGTATTCAGGTAGACATTGCCCATTTCGATGTTGAAGGAGCTGACGGCTGTGTCGAGCTGTAAAGACAGGGCGCGGGAATAAGCCGGCAGCGCTGCCGTATAATTTTGCGCCAGGTAATAACAATGTCCTTCGTAATAGATGGCATCCTGAAACCTGGAGAGCGTGTCCAGCCGGATGCACTTGCTGTAATTGGCGGATGCATTGGTATAATCTTTCTTGTCCTGGTAGGCTTTGCCTGTTATATAATGCCATTGGGCATGCTCTTCCCCGAACGAGCCGGATTTTGTCAGGTCTTCGATGGCATTGGACAATTGCCCCATCTTGTAATAGGTATGGCCCCTGTTGAAATAAGCCTCTACGAGGTTCTTGTTGTCGCCGATGGCTTTTTTGAAATTCTCCAGGGCTTTCTCCAGGTCGCCTTTTTCGAAATAGGATTTCCCCAGGGAATTATAGATTTCTGCCAGGGTGATGGGATTCAGGGCATTTTTCTGGGCGGCACTGGTTTTCAGGCAGACCTCATAGTTATTGGCGGCATTGCTGTAATCGTTCAGGGCGAAATAAGCGTCCGCCTTGCCTTTGAGCGCCATCAGGTCCTGGTTGTTTAAATTCAGCACGCTGGTAAAGTTGTCGATGGCATGCGGATAGTCCTTTAGATTATAATAGGCCAGCCCCCGTTTGTAGAAGGCGGCGTTATATTTCGAATTCAACAGCACGGCCTTGTCGCAGGAAACGATGGCTTCCTTGTTATTCTGCAGGGCATAATAATATTCGCCCCTGCTGAATTGATACAGGCTGGAGGAGGGGTCGATGGAAATGGCATAGTCGACCAGTACGATGGCGGAATCCGTTTTATTGCTGTTGAATTTAGCTGCCGCGCGCTGGTAAAATGCTTCCGCATACACCTGGATGTTCCTGATATCGTCGCTGTCGATCCCATTTTTCCGGGCATTCTCGAAGTCGGAAGCCGCATTGGCCACGTTATTGAAATCGAGCTGGCATTTGCCCCGGTGATACCAGGCAGGGGCATTGTTGCTCTCAATGCGCAGGGTGGTGGTGAAATTCTCGTTGGCGTCTTTATAGTCTTTCTTCTGGTAGAGTAAGAGTCCTTTGCTATAATAGACATGGGAGGCTTTGGGGTTAATGGCCAGGGCTTCGTCGAGGTCTGCTATCGCGTCGTCATTTTTCTGTAGCAGCGTATGCAGCTGCGCTTTGCGCTCATAGATATCGATATTCTCCTTGTCGATGGTTAGAAAGATCTTGTAATCGGTCAGGGCTTTGAAGTAATCATTGTTATGGGTGTAATATTCCGCTCTGTATTTCAGGGCTTCCAGGTTATTGGGGTCCAGTGCGCAGGCCCGGTTATAATCTTCCAGGACCTTGGCGCGGCTTCTGGATCCATCCGCCAGCTTTTCTTCGCAGCGGGCCCTTCCGAGGTAATAATCGGAATTGTTGGGATCGGCTTTGATGGCGTCGGTATATTCTTTGATGGCTTCTTTATAAAGACCGGAGCGGTATTTTTCGTTCAGCTCATCGTATTTGCCGTAACGGACGTTGAGCTCCACGATATGTGTTTTATAGCTGGCTTCGATAGTCGGATCGTATTTGAAGGCCTGCTGGTAGTTTTCGAGCGCCTCTTTATACTGGCGGTTCTTCTCCTTCAGCTGGGCTTTGCCAATGAATTCCTTCGAGAGCTCAGTAGCTTTCATGGCGGATTGCTGCATGGCATCCCGGGTCCGTTTGATCTTGACGACGGGCTCGGGGTTATAAGGGCTTAGTTCCCGGGCCTGGCTATAGAACTTCAGCGAATTGGGATAGTCGTTGTTCTCATAGGCTTTATCGCCCTGGCTGATCATTTTCCTGTACTGATCCTGGTCATATTTTTCCTGTTCGATCATTCTTTTGGTTTCCTTCTCCGCGATCTCATCGTCAAAGCTCTGCTGTTTGACTGCAACCGTCGCACTGTCGGGAGAGCCGGCCAGCTGTTGGATCTGCTGGCTGATCTCATGTTTAAGCGGAATATTGTTGACGACGTCGTTTACGGTATCGGAGGGGGCAAAGAAGGCCAGCCGGACGATGTACAACTGCCATTGATTTCCATTCTTATCCACCTTGATCTCCGCAACCCGGTTGTTCTCGCTATATGGGGCATCGCTGATGGCGTTCTTATTTTTAAAAAGGGAGTTGAAATAGACCTTGATATAGATATTGTCCTTTTTTTTGATGCTGGAGCAGCGGGTATTCCGGAAGTCGATAGAGGCGGTGTCGCTTTTTTTATACATCAGGTCGAAATCCTTGAGGTATTTTTCCAATACTTCTTCCCGGGACTGGCCGGAACTTTTGAAGGCCGGGTTAATATCGTCCTCTACGAGAATCATGGAGTCCCGGAAGATCTTGTTCCGGGTACCCGAATAGGAGGAATGCAGGGTCTCTTCGATTTCCGTGGACTCGAAGGAGGTGCTGGAAAGGGAGTTCAACAATTCATTGAGCTCTTTTTTGATCAGGGATTCCGCTTTGTGGCGGATTTCGGAGGCATCTCTGATGGAGAGGGAGTCCTGGGCAATGGCTTGCTGAGCGCACAGGGCGCTTAGGAAAAGGGCGAGGAGGGGGGCTGATACTTTCATATACAGGAGTTAATGCAATTTGGTAATGGGTATTCGGGTGTTCCGGTTATTCTTCCAGTAAATTCTTTATATACAATTGTTTATCTGATTCAGTGGCGCTTTTCAGGTGGTTGATCAGCCATCCCGAATTCAACGCTTTGCGCTGAAAGTTCTCAACGGTGAAGATCCATTGGTCTATTTGCAGGTAATGATATTTGATATCTTTTACCGCAATGAACCGGATCTGGTTTTTCTGTAGTGCATGGTAGAACCCGATGGAGTTGGCCCTTTTGAAAAAGCCGTCCTCGAAATAGTCCGACAAATGCGCCCTGTCTTCAAAAGCCCTGGCCAGTTCGATAAAACCGCTGGCGTGGCTGGCAGGGTTGATGAATTTACTTTTTTTCATAGTGTCTGCGGCGACCGTGACCTGTACTTCCTGCCGCATGGAATTGTGTTTGACGGCGGCGATCATCCATTTGGATCTTTTACTGGCATCGGCCTCTATGCGGAGGATGATGGGTATTTCGATGACCGTGGCATTGTATTCAAATTTGCAGTTAGCCTCGGCGAACCAGCCCTGTCTATAAAAGTCCAGCAGCAGGGGTTTATTGACATTGATCACGGTGCCCACGAATTCATCGAGCTGAGTGCTGTCCCAGGAGTGTGTTTCATAATTGAAAAGACTTCTGACCAACTGCTCCCGGGTGAGATTGAATTGCCTATGATAGGAGTCGTATTCTTTCCGGATAAAGGAATTAGGGTCGTCATTAAAACGCTCAAAGAACTCGTCAATTTGCTTGACTTCATATACAAAATGCCGCTCACGGGCGCCTGCATTATTCTCAAATACCTGTGCGGATACCTGATCGAAAGCCAAAAAAAGAAGACATGCCCAGCCTGTTTTTAGGATTAAAGAGCTCATAGTGATTAATTGGATTATAATGATTTCGTAGAGATGACGCCTACATCGGATAAGAGGACGTCCCAGATGCTCCTGGTTGTTCCTTCGACACTCTTCTGGTATGTTTTTAAGACTACGGTTGCGTTCTTACGGGTTATGTCGCTATAGACGAGCTTCCCGTCGCGATAGCCTCTGAACACCTGTTCGAAACTGACGACTCCATAAAAATTTCCATCGGGGCCGGGTTTGAGGTCGCTGACATATTGGACATGGGTCCATTCGATCTCGATCCTGTCATATTGGATCCTTTTGACCTTATTGAGATAATCCCTGATCTTCAGGCGGGAAACGGTATTGCGGTTATTGGAAGAGGTTTCTATCATCGCCCCTTCATTGACAAAAAGGGTGACGGCCTGGCCGATGGCTTTATTGATATCTTCGTAATTGGCTGTTTTGTCACAGAGGATCTTAAGGTATTCGGTGAATTGAGTGGTCTTTTTTTCCGCCTTCTCCTCGAATTCTTTTTTCGGTACGTTGGGGGCCACGGTGGCGAAGTTCAGGGCTTTGGAGCTATCAGCTGGATTGGCTACCGCAGTGGTATCGGGCAGGGTAGACGTCGTTACGGCGGGTGATGCGGATGAGGGGACCGGCGTGGGCGATGAGGTGGAGGCGGTTGATGTGGTTGAGGCGGCTAAAGCGTGTGCCTGAATGGACTCCTGCTGGAAGCTATCGAACAACACCGCTGCCTGGTCCGTGGGTCCATAGATCATGGATTGCCCGTTGCGATAGACGATGGCTACCAGGGTCTTTTTATCGACTTTGGTTCCGTCGGACAGGTAGATAAAGTATTTATCTTCTTTGGTGATGGTGCCTTCGGTCTTGTTCCGGGGAAGGGTGAAGAGCTGATCTTTCTGAAGGCGATTGGTGTCCGGGGATAAGAAGCCGGCAACCAGATCCTTCATTGGTTGATTGTCGGATACTTGTTTGTCAGGGATCAGGATCATGCCTTTGCCATTTATCAGGATCAAGGCTTTATTGAGGGGCAGCATGAGTGTCGTGCCGGCCTTTTCCAATGGCAAATATTTTATTTCTGTAGCGCTTATTTCTGTTATTTTACCTTGAATGATGCTGTTCTGCAAGAAGATCTTGTCCTGTGAGTATAGGAGGGTGGAGTATAGAAGAGTGGAAACAAACAAAAGTAAACATCTAGTCATAATTCAGATTCTAAGAGATAATAAAGCGTTAGCAATGAATCTATTACTGAATGGGAAGGATTTTCATTCGGCTTTCCTGGAACTGGATTAGACAGGGGATGGTAATATATAAAAAAAACAGTAATCTTTTAAGGCTAAACCCCTATGTTAATGGGTATATTCAAATAATTACCGGAAAGTAGTAGTTGTGAGGTCAAACTTATATTTTTTTAATTTGTTGATAATGAGTCATTTAGTATTTTTAGTAATAAAAGGGCCCAGGGAATGAATTTATTAGAAGTATCGGCGATCCGTAAGGGAGAGGGGGAGAATGCGATATTAAAGGAGACTTCCTTTGTCCAGCAAAGATTTCGGAAGATCGCTATTGCCGGGGAGTCCGGTTCGGGTAAGAGTACGCTCCTGAAAATTATTGGCGGATTGGTGCAGTCCGATGCGGGTGAAGTACTGTTCGAAGGAGAGCGGGTGAAGGGTCCGTATGAGCGATTGATACCGGGGCAGCCGGGCATGGCTTATTTATCCCAGCATTATGAGCTGCGTAATTCCTATCGGGTGGAAGAGGTGCTGGAATATGCGAACCTGTTGTCAGCAGGAGAAGCCGGCGCTTTATATGAAGTGTGCCGGATCGGTCATTTGTTAAAGCGAAGAACGGATCAGTTATCGGGAGGGGAGCGGCAGCGGATCGCGCTGGCCAGGCTGCTTATTACTTCTCCCCGGCTTCTGCTATTGGATGAACCTTATTCCAACCTGGACCTTATTCATAAAGGGATTTTGAAGTCCGTCATCGAGGATATCGGCGAACAGCTGAAGATCACTTGCCTGCTGGTATCGCATGATCCGCTGGATACCCTGTCCTGGGCCGATGAGATCCTGGTCATGAGAGACGGGCAGGTCCTTCAGCGGGGGACGCCCACGGAGATCTACCGGCGACCCCTAAACACCTATATTGGCGGTTTGTTTGGAACTTATAGCCTGATAGGCCCTGCCCAGGCCGCGCCTTTCTTTCGGCTGATGGGGGTCGAAGCGAACGGGAAAAGTTTCTTCTACCGCCCGGAAGATTTTAAGATTGTTTCCAGGGGGCCGGGTGTCTCGCCGGTGACGATCAAGGCGGTGGTGAATAAGGTGACTTTTTTAGGAAGTTCTTTTGAATTGGAAGTTTCGTTTGCCGGAAACAATGTAAAGGTGCGAACGGGAGAACGCCATTTTGAAAAGGGGGATACGGTCGATATTGTCCCGCCTTCCCAGTTGCACTACATTACAGAATGATAACATATAGTAGAGGAATATATCTTTTAAATTGTTAAGTTTGTTCGATATGAAAATAGGAAAAGTTCATCCCGCAACGATCACCATTTTTGGCGCAAAAGGCGATCTGACTAAACGCAAACTGATACCGGCACTCTATAACCTATATACGGGCGATCACCTGCCTGCCGTCTTCTCGATCTACTGTGTCGATTTTCTGGCGGTGGATACGGAAGTCTTTAAAGAGGACCTTCTATCGGGGATCAATGAATTCAGCCGCAACGGGGTTGCCGATAAGGCTAAATGGAGTGCCTTCGCCGCCCGGCTTTTTTATATACAGGGAGATTTCATGAAGGCGGAGACCTATATCGATCTGAAGGGGCAACTGGATGTCTTCGAAAAGAAGGCCGGGGAGAAGGCGACGCGGCTGTATTATTTTGCTACTGCGCCTAAGTTTATCGAGATCATTGCGGAGGCGCTGTACAAGCATAAGCTTTGCAGCCGGGAGGCGTTGGACCGGATCATCGTGGAGAAGCCCTTTGGGACTGACCTGGACACTGCCAGGAAGCTCAACCGGTTTCTGGGCAAGCGATTTGCAGAAAAACAGATCTACCGGATCGATCATTACCTGGGTAAGGAAACCGTGCAGAATATCATGGCTTTCCGGTTTGCCAATTATGTCTTCGAACCATTGTGGAACAAGAAATATATCGATCATATCCAGATCAGCGTGGCGGAGGAGGTAGGGGTCGGCAAACGGGGCGGCTACTACGATAATAGCGGCGCATTGCGGGATATGATCCAGAATCACCTCATGCAGTTGCTTTGCATTATTGCCATGGACTGTCCCACCGCCTATAACGCCGAGTTCGTCCGGGACGCCAAGACAAAGGTGATGAAAAGTGTAAGGAAGTATTCGATACCCGAGGTATTTAAGAACGTAGTACGCGGGCAATATACCGCAGGGAAGGTCAACGATATGCCAAGGCCGGCCTACCGGAATGAAGAGCAGGTGCTGACGGAGTCCACTACCGAAACGTTTACGGCGCTCAAATTGTTTATTGACAATGAGCGTTGGCAGGGAGTGCCGTTCTTTCTCCGCACGGGTAAATCCATGCCCCGGCAATCCTCGGTAATCGTGATACAGTTTAAAGATTCCCCCCACAAGATCTTCCGGGATGATATTGTACCCAACCGGCTTATCATGAGCATCCAGCCGGAACTGGAGATAAGTTTGCTGTTCGAGAGCAAGGTTCCGGGGCTCCAGATGAAATTGCAGCCGGTAGAAATGGACTTTTTGTACCAGGACGCTTATACGGAAGGCATTCCGGAAGCTTATGAGGCCCTGCTGCTGGACGTCCTGCTCGGCGACGCCACTTTATTTATGCGGGCGGACCAGGTGGAAGCCGCCTGGAAGGTGGTGATGCCGATCGTAGACGCCTGGAGGAAGTCTCCTGCCAAACAATTGCATTTTTATCCGGCCGGCGGCTGGGGGCCGGAGGCAGCCAACGCTATGTTGAAGCCCTATGCCAAGGAATGGTTTCGTTTGCCTGAAAGAAATCATACTACCTAAGATTTATACAATCATTTATGCAGGATTTTAAGAAAGAAGCTGCAAGGGCTGCTGTACGGTTGATCCGGCCCGGCAGCACTATTGGCTTTGGCGCCGGGAGCACGATCGCTCACCTGGTCGGTTTTATAAAGGAAGATGCGATGTTGGCGTCTTCTATTATCCATACAGTGACTTCCTCTTTTACTACGCGGCTATTACTGGAGAAATCGGGGCTGCCTGTGCGGGAGATGGGTTCGACGGTGCGGATCGATCAGTATTTCGATGGCTGTGACCAGTTCGATGCGGGGCTGAATGCCTTGAAAAGCGGCGGCGGGATCCATACCCGGGAAAAGATTGTGGCTGCGATGGCCCATGAATTTATTCTTATTGGAGACGAGTCGAAATATGCGGAGCGATTGGATGGGAAATATCCGTTGGTGATCGAGGTGATTCCGGATGCTCTTTCGTTTGTATTGGCCCGGCTACCTGAAATTTTTGAGGGGGCGGCGCCGGTGATCCGGATGAATGATAAAACGGATGGGGCGGCTATCAGCGGGAATGGCAATTTCCTGATCGACTGCCGGTTTACTCCTTTTCCCGAGCCGGGGTTGTTGAATGAGAAGGTTGGGATGCTGCCCGGGGTGCTGGAACATTCGTTGTTCTATGGGATGGCGCATAAGGCTATTGTTGCCGGGGATAAGGGAACGATCATCAAAACGCCCTGATTTTTTTGAATGATTTTTTCGTAACTTCAATATTCACCAAAGAAAAGGAGGTATTCATGCAATCTACAGATCAATCATGGAAACCTTCGGTTAATATCGCTTAACCGGGTTACTCCAAAAAATAATCTGCTGACCGCAGAGGTCAGAGGGGCTGTCTCAATGAGACGGCCCCTTATATTTATGCGCTGTCTCGATGAGACGGCCCCTTATATTTATGCGCTGTCTCAATGAGGCGGCCCCTTTTCATTTTAAATATTTGAATACGTTCTTTTTGTATTCTTCCAGGTCGGGGAGGGTGGTGAATTCTTCGAATTTATATTCTTCTCCGGAAGGCTGGACCCTTGTCAGGGCAATGGAGCCGCCGCCAACGAGGACTCTTTTCGCCCGTGCGAATAATTCGTCGAGCGCGGCGGTATCATTGATAGTTTGTAATTCTTCGATCTTATTGACTTTGATGATCAGGTCTTGCATTTTATGAAAGTACAAAGATAACAGCAATCGGGAAAAATGGTTTAATTTGAGGTATGCAAATACAACAATTTCCTGTCAGCGAGCGGGGCAAAAAAGATATCGGATGGTTAAAAAGCAATTTCGTTTTTAGCTTTAGCGATTATTATCATCCGCTGAAGAGCGCCTTTGGCACTTTACAGGCTTTCAACGATGACTATGTAGAAAAGGGAAAGGGGTTTGGTATTCATCCGCATGTGAATATGGAAATTATTTCCGTGCTGCTGAAGGGGAAGATGAATCATAAGGACACGATGGGTTATAGTACGGTGATCGAAGAGGGGGGCGTGCAGATCATGAGTGCCGGGAGCGGATTACGGCATGAGGAATACAATATCGGGGAGGAGGACGTGAATTTTCTCCAGATCTGGATCCAGCCCAAGTTGCAGAATATCGATCCCAGGTATCAGCTGCGCCATTTTCCGAAAGCGAAAAGAAAGAATGAGCTCAAGGTCATCGTATCGAATGAAGAGGGGTTGGGTCATTGCTGGATCAACCAGAACGCACGGCTTTCCCTCGGCTATTTCGAAGCGGGTAAAAAGCTGTCTTATACCTTTAACCCGGGGAACAAATGCCTGTTTTTTTTCGGGATGGAAGGGCGGATCTCCGTAAATGGTGTAGTTGTGCCGGAAAGGGATGCGCTGGGTGTCTGGGATACGAATGAAGTGTCGATTACCTGTGAGACGGAGGCGCATTTTTTGATCATTGAGACGCCGGTAAACCAAAAGTAAATTGTCGTACTTTTGCAAAAATAACTATATGGGTATAACAGATAAATTATTTCAGCTGAAGAATGAAAAAGCCGCGGCCAATTTGAAAGCCGGAGAGGATTTCCTGGCTGCTAATAAGAACAAACCCGGAGTGACGGCCTTGCCGAGCGGGTTGCAGTATGAAGTCATTACGGAAGGGACGGGCGTCAAGCCGTTGGCTATCAATAATGTCACCTGCCATTATCATGGCACGCTGATCGATGGTACGGTGTTTGACAGTTCGGTTAAACGTGGTCAGCCGGCAACATTCCCCCTAAATGCAGTCATCAAAGGCTGGACGGAAGGGCTGCAGTTGATGCCCACCGGCAGTAAATGGCGTTTCTTTATCCCTCCTCATTTAGGATATGGGGACAGGCAGGTAAGCGCCCAGATCGGTCCGAACAGCACACTGGTATTCGAGGTAGAGTTACTGGGGGTGAAATAAATATAAGATCAGCGCTCCCGCTGCTGTTGTGACGCCCATGATCGCTATCATGGGCGTTGCTGTTCCATATTGGGGTTGACGAATCCCAGGCAGGCGAGGAAAAGAAAGATGAAAAAGATGGTTTGCGGTAAACCGAGCCTGCCGGTGACGCTGCCTGCCAGGAAAGCCGCCATTACGAGCACCTGCCCGGTTATTGCCACCCGTGCGATCTGCTGGCTGGTATATCTCTTCAGCAGGAGAGTGTTGAACTGACTTAGACCGATAAAAGCTACGGAAAGGAAGGCGAAGATCCAGCCATATACTTTCTTGTCTACATGGTAAATATCCATGAACAGCATGGGGGAGCCGGAGACATAGGTGAGGAGGCCGGCAAATGCCAGGGAGCCTGTCAGGGCGTAGACGAGGAATTGCCGGTTTTGAAGGACTGATACGAAATTGATATCTTTTACCACGAGGCAGGATGCCGAAGAAAGAATGTAGAGTACTAATCCCGCATAGAGGGGGTTTTTTCTTCCGTGCCGGTCGAGCAGGGGGCCATACAGCAATTGCCCTGCCGAAATACCTATAAAATAACTGGATAAAGAGAGGGCGACGGTAGCGACCGAAGATGGTGGAAGACTGTTTGGCGGCCATAGGGGCAAAGATCATTTAAAATCCGGAAATTTTTTTGCTATCTTAAACGCGGTAAAATATTTGCTCCCGTCTAAAACCAGACTTCATGTCCCATAAATCAGGCATTATTCTATTCCTGGCGCTTATTCTGATCACTTTCCTTTCTATCCGGCTGGCAACGACTCCTTCTTCGGAGAAAACAACGACCACGGATACCAGCTTCTCGGTGAACCGGGCTTATAGCCATCTTCAGCAAATTGCCAGAGCGCCTCATAGTCTCGGCACCCCTGAAAATGCCCGGGTACGCGCTTATATAGAAGCAACCTGCAGGGAACTGGGAATGTCGGTGGAAATTCAGCATACGACGGCCAGGATAACCCGTGGGGGTACCGCTATTGCAGGGAATGTTTATAATATTATCGCAAGAATAAAAGGCCAGGATAACAGCAAAGTGGTATTGCTGACAGCCCATTATGACTCGCAACCCAATGCGGTAGGCGCAGGAGATGACGGGGCCGGGGTGGCGGCGATGCTGGAGACCGCGCGGGTGCTGAAGTTTTCCAAGCCTTTGAAGAACGATGTGGTGTTCCTGTTTACAGACGGGGAAGAAGACGGATTGCTGGGAGCCGAAGGGTTCGTACAGAACAGTCCGATCCTGAAAGAAGTGGGGGTGGTCATTAATTTCGAGGGCCGGGGAAATTCGGGAATTACCAATATGTTTGAGACCAACCCGGGCAATGGGTGGGTGATCAGTATGTATTCCCGGGCAGCGGCGCATCCTCATGCTAATTCTCTAAGTTACGAGGTCTATAAGAATCTCCCCAATAGTACGGACTATACGGTCTTCAAAGCGGCGGGGATTGCCGGTCTGAACAATGCTTTTATTGAAGGGGCTGTCAATTATCACAGTATGACGGACAAGCCGGAGAACCTGGACCGCAATACTTTTCAAGAAGATGGCGACAATATGGTGAGCCTGGTGAAGTACCTGGGCGATAGCAATATCAGGGAGACAAAAAGAGGAGATGCCGCTTATTTCAATGTCATAGGGACCTGGATGGTGCGGTATCCTGCCTCTCTGAATATCATTATCCTGGCCCTGGCCAATCTGCTGCTGGTTGCCTATGTGATAACGGGTGTTCGTGCGGGAAAGATCAGGGGCGGGGGATTCCTCTGGGGGATCCTTATTTTCCTGGTGACGCTGGTCCTTCTCTTCGGGCTCAATTATTTTCTCCTGCGGGTGATATGGGCGGCTTATCCTTTGTACGATCATTTTTATGCGGCTAACTCTTACAACGTTTACTATTACTTTTTTGCCATGGCCGCATTGGGGGTGACTGTCTTTAGCCTGATCTATCAGTGGGCTTTGCGGAAATTCAACCTGTCTTCCCTATTGGGGAGCATCCTGCTGGTGGCGGTCATCGCTACGGACCTGCTTTATGTGGTGGCTCCTACCGCGATATACTTTCTTTGTTTTCCGCTGATTTCTTTATTGGTGGGGCATCTGCTGATTTATAAGAAGAAGCTCTACGACGGTGAGCGGCCCTGGGCGACGGGCATCCTGAATATAATATTCCTGGCGCCTGCTATTTTGTTGTTGTCGCCGGTTGTTTATTTACTATTTACGGCATTTGGCTTAAGCGATCAGTCTTCTGCGGTACTGATCTTACTGGGTTTGTTTGCGGGGTTATTGCTGCCGCTTTTCGCGGGTGTTTTTACCGCTAACCGCGGGCTCATACCGGGAGTCGCTTTTGCCTGTCTTTTGATTGCCCTGGTGATGGCGCATCTGAAGTCGGGGTATACGGAGCAGCATCCGCTGCAGACGAATCTTCGTTACCTGGTGGATGCGGATAAAGGGAAGGCTTACTGGACTTCGGATTTTGCGGCTAAAGATTCCTGGAACCGGCAATTTTTTACTAAGAAGGAAGGAGGGAGATCAGGGGCCGCTTTGGCGAAGATCCCGAAGGGTTTTCACCCGGCCCTGATCAATGAGGCACCTTTATTGGATATTCCTGTACCCGTGCTGAGCTTGCAAAAGGATACTCTGGAAGATGGCAAGCGAAAGGTCTGGCTGCATTGCGAGGCGAGAGCCGGTGCTATCGCTACGCAAATACTATTTTCAGATTCCTCTCCTGTTCACCGGATCGTGGTGGATGGGAAAGATCTGCCGGCAACAAGCAACAGAACGGCTGAATATAGTTTTTTTAGTTATAAGGGATTGGGCAAGGAAGGCTTTGACTTTATGGTGGAGGTCCCTGCAACCTCGCCCCTGGATCTTACGCTCGTCGATCGTTCCCTGGGACTGCCTGTTATCAAAGGGTTCAATATGGCCTATCCGGCTGATATTATACCGGGCCCGGGTTATAACAGTAATACGGTTCAGGTGATAAAGCATTATCGGTTTTGAGACGGGAGGCTTCGGGGTTAAAACATCTGCACCATTTTACTTAATTCAACCACGTTGGAGACTCCCAGCTTGTGCATGATCTTTGCCTTATGTGTGCTTATTGTTGAAATATGTACGCACAGAACATCCGCAATTTCCGAAACGTTTTTCCCCTCAATTAAGTGATTCATGATTTCCAGTTCCCTGGGGGACAGGGTCTCGAATGGGTTTTGAGTCCTTCCTTCAAGGACGTCTCTGGTCAGGCTGTCTTGCATACTGGGGCTCAGGTATCTTTGGTTGTTCAGGATGCTTACTATGGCTTTACGGATCTCGGATGGATCGGCCTCTTTGTTAATAAACCCTTTTGTGCCCAGGTGCAGGTATTTTTTTGCATATACCTCTTCGCTGCTCATAGTCAGGATCAGGATTTTCTGATTCGGTCTCAGGGTAAATATTTTTTTTAGCAGGCTGAATGAGTCAGTGAGGGGCATGGATATATCCAGGATTGCCAGATCGTAAGCGTTGGCTTGTATTTTCTTCCAGACGCTGTCACCATCCCGGCATTCATCTATTTCCACCTGCGTAAATTCTTCTCTTATAAGAACACAGAGACCGGTTCTTACAATAAAATGGTCGTCGGCGATTAAGATTTTTTTCATAAAAGCATAAGGGTATAATGATAAAGATATCGGTATAATTGTTGAATTAACAGTTATAATATAAAAATATATGAAAACACTTATCGAAAATCCAACTATTACTAGGCTCACCCGGTCCTGAAAAGCAGGGTTATCCGGTTGCCTGTATTGCCCGGAGTATCTATAGTCAGTTGTCCCTGTATCCTGGCTAATAATTCCAGAATGATCTTATAGCCAAAGCCATGACTGTCATCCTCTGCCTGATAAGTATTGTTAAGGATCTCGGCTACCAGGTCTTTTTCCATGCTTCTGCCGGTATCGGTTATAATGATGCGGACAGTTGCCTTATCCTGCACTGCTTCGATCTTTATTTCCCCGTTCACCGTGTATTTATTGGCGTTATCCACCAAATTTCGGATAAGCAGCTTTAATATATGGGTATCGGAAACCAGTGTAATAGCTGCAGGGGCCAGGTTAAGCACGATATTGTTGCGGATATTGGCGCCCGGTTCATATAGCGAGACAATTTCTCCGACGATCTCCCGCAGTATTATTTTTTCCTGCCGCACGACAAACCCTTCTTTCTGCGCATTGGTCCAGACGAGGAAATCCTGCGCGAATTCGTAGAGTTCATGCGTCGCATTGCGGAACTTCAGCAGCATCTCAGCCAGCTCCGGCCTGGTTACCTTTTGATAATTCTCAGAAATATGGATGGCCAGCATGTGCAGGAAGCGAAGAGGCGAACGCAGATCATGCAGGATGATGGCGATCATTTTTTCTTTTACCTGGTTGCTTTCGGACAGCGCCTGCGTTCTTTCTGCGACTTTATGTTCGAGTTGCTCCGCCCTTTTTACCTGGCGGGTATACCGCAGCCAAAAAATAAAGGGGAGGATACTGATGGCCACAACGGCGACAAGGAGCCTGAACCAGGTCCTCTCATACCAATAAGGGAGTATGGTCCACCGGGCCGTTTGGTAGCTATACCGGGCGTATGGCTCCTGCTTCCGGATGGTCAGCGTATACCGGCCTTTGTGCAACCCTGTCAGCACCAGTTTGCCATCATCATTCACCGGATGCCATCTGTTGTCCAGTTCGGGTATGGAATATTCCAGGTGCAGGTTGACCTGGTTGCCAAAATAAGGGGAAGAAATGGCAAAGACCAATGGACCGGAGTCTTGTCCGTGCTCAAAACGATCACTGGGCGCTGCCTTCTTATCGTCTGTGATAAAGCGGTCTATAAATATAGGTTGATCGGGGAAGGCAACAGGTATGCTGTCCGGATTGAATAGCACCAACCCATCCAGGGAGGGCAGGGAAAAATGACCGTCCCGGGTGACAATGCCGCAGGGGGTGCACCCTCCATTGAATTCATTACTGGTATATCCAAAGGACTTGTCGAAATAATAGTAAAAGACACTTTTCGTATTGCCGGATGCATAACTGTCCAACTCTTTTTTCGCTACCCTGAATAACCCCTTGTTCGTTGGCAACCAGAAATACCCCTGTTTATCCTCCATAAAGCAATGGACGGAGCTCAGGTTGCTTCTGGGATCCATCGGCATTTTGAGGAAGCGCCCCTTCACATATTTATAAAAGCCCTGCCCGTAGGTGCCGATCCAGATACTCTCATCCCGGGCTTTGTAGATCGCCCTTACGGAAGCCGATTCAAGTTCCGGCAGGCGGCTGAGCGCACCGCTGGTCAGGTCATACGAAAATAATCCCGATGCAGTTCCGATCCATAGATCGTTGGAGCTGACTTTCCTGATAATCTGTATATTCGCATCATGCAGCAATGCCGGGTGATTCAGTAAAGTGGTTACCTCCTTCCCCCTCATGGAGAATAGCTGGTGCTCACCGCTGTACAGGATACTTTTATTATCGGCCTCGGTAATCGAGGTAAGCTCGCTGCCCATGTAGGTCACGGTAACAGAACGATGCAGGCCGGTGTCGATCTTTTTTAAGGAATCATAGGAAGAATACCAGATATAGCCGTCCGAAGATCGCAGAAAAGCCGGCCGGTCATAGATACCCGGTGACGGGTTATTCACCTTGCTATGCCGGTCCAGGATACCGGATGAGGTCAATATCCTGCCATCCGGTAATTCCACCTGCGCATACAGGCTATTGATGGCATAGTTGTCGCTGGTAAAAAGAAGCTGCCCGAATTCATGTTTTTTGAGAATGTATAATCCACTGGTCGCCGTGCCTACATATAGAACCCGGTATCCCTCGTCGTAGATCAGGCAGTTGATACTCCTGATGGAAGTATTGGCGGCTAATACCTCGAAATCCAACTGCCCGTCCCGTATATGTAACAGCAGGATATTCCCTTTGTTAACAAGGAAGGTGTGGGTGGTATCTCTTATGGCTTTTAAATTAGCCTGCATTGGATAGGGGCCCGTCACTTCGGTCTGGCTAAGGAATTCCCGGAGCCGGGTGCTGGCGGTGATCTCTTTTTGCAGGCGGCCCGCTTTATAAGCATAGAGACGATTCTGCCTGTCTACAAAGATATAGACATCTCCCACCATGAATTGGATCTTGAATACATGCCCGGTAATTTCGGAAAGAAGATGGATGCCGGCAGTACTTTCATCCAGGTAATAGTAGCTTGAATCTTTTCGTACATAGGCTTGCCTTTCATTGACAGTGACCAGGTCGCCATTGACTTCCAGCGTGTTGAGAAGCTCCTTGAAGGGGGAGGGTGAAGGGCCACCCGCCCATTTTTTATAGATCCTGGCAAAAGAAAATAGCCGGTTATCACTTCGGTTGTGTTGATGGGGGTTAGCGGAAAGAACGCTATCCTCCTTCAACTGGTAATCGGCTGTCACCGTCAGGATCCGGTGGCTGCCAAACCAGGTCTCAAAGAGTATCTGGCCTGATCCTTCCGCTAGGTTGATCAGGGAACACCTGTTGGACGATAAGGCGGGCGAGTTCCTCGTATTGTACTCCCGGAAGTTCCTACCATCAAAACGGACGAACCCCATTTCCGTAGCCAGCCAGAGAAAGCCGTTCCTGTCGAAGTCCATATCATTGATGCTGTTTTGCGGAAGGGCGTTATCGCTATTGTAATTGATAACACTATATCCGGGAAGGCTTGTTTGTTCTTTTGATAGCAGGAATTGCAATAGATAAAAGAAGAGCAGTATAAGTGATCTTAAGCGCTGAGACATTATCTTTAAATATTATACAAAATACGGCCCGGCAAGCGAAAAAGTGCTTTTATTAGTGATAATATGACATGCTATTTAATGACGGATAAGCATTTTTATCTTTTCATGGTTTTCGCCATCATATAGCTGCAACATATAAACCCCATTGGGCAGTTCCTGCAAATGGTCGAGTTGCAGCGTATTCATCCCGGACCCGGCCTGGTATTGTTTGTTCCAGATGGTATGGCCGGTCATATCGATCAGGCGGATGGATACGCCGGTGTTGTGATCGCTCATAAAGCTAAGCGCGGCGGACTGCGCGGCAGGATTGGGTATTACCATTAATTTAACGATGTGTATGGGTTGATTTACCAGGATGATATTGCTGAATAGGTAGCGTCCGTTAATATCCGTTTCTTTGATACGGTAGTAGATCACCCTGGAACGGTCACCGGCCTGCGCATCGGTGTAACTATAGTTGTCGGGGGCGTTCCCGGATGACTTCGGGGCAACAGTTGCGATGGCTGAAAAAACGGTGCCGTCGAAACTTCTTTCCACGGTGTATTCCTGCATATCTTTTTCCGTGGCGACTTGCCAACTGACGGTAATATTTCCATTGTCGCTGATGGCGGAAGCTGACAGGGACTCCAATGTCAGCACAGCATTACAGATTAGGGGGAATCCCGGTGTCTGGTTTATGGCAATGGCTTGTGACGATATGCCGGCTGCACCGGCTGCGGCGCCATAATTCACTGCACCGGCCGTAACGCCTGCCGCGCCTGCCGTAACGGAGACGGCGCCCAGGGTCTTATTGCTATACACGATGCCGCCACCGCCGCCGCCGCCGGGTCCATGCATGGCGCCGGCGCCCGTATTGCTGGCGCCGGCACTCCCGTTGGCATTTACGGTGAGACCGGGTGCAGCGGCCCCTGTTATGATGAGTACGCTGCCGCCTGCGCCACCGCCGCCGCTGCCATCATTTGCCAGGGTGGTATTGGGAGGGGCGCCGTTTACCAGGATAGTGCCGGTGCCGGTGATCGAGCCGGCAGTGACAATCACGATCCCGCCCCCGGGCGCGCCGCTGCTGGCAAAACCGCCTGCGGGAGTACCTGTCCCGCCATCGGAGCTTCCCGCCCCACCTCCGCCCCCCATCACCAGCCGGGAAGGAGTTTGCTGTGCAAATACGGCACCCGGCCTTCCGCCTACAGGAAGATTGGAAGACCAGCTATTCCCACCGATGCCACCGGTCCCCCCATTGCCGCCCCCTCCACCGCCGGCGTTATTGCTATTGCTTGGATTGGGTGCGCCGTCCGTTGCGCCTCCTCCGGCATTGCCTGGTGCGCCCCTGTCATAGCTGCCTCCGGGGTAACCTTCTGCGCTGGTGACTACTAATGCGGTGCTGTTCAATGAGTCAAGGTACAGGGGTGTCCCCGCAATACCTTCTCCTTTGGACCCGCCGGCTTTATTCGCCGACGGGGCGGTATAATACGTATTTGCCCCCGAACCTACGCCGGAGTAAGCCACGCCGCCGCCGCCGCGGAACCCCGCCGATGAAGCGTCGATCGTGTGCCCGTTCATGTTAAGAGTATAGGAGACATATAAGGCGAAGATCCCGCCCGCCGCCCCGTTCCACCCGGGCGGTTTAATGTTAGCTCCCAATGTAGCATTGTAATAGACGGGTATCCGGATGACCTGGTAACGGTATTGCCCATCCGTACCGAAATTGACATTCTTATAACTATGGGTAAGACCCGATTGAACGGTTAGCGTTCCGCCTGTTAAAGGCACTGCACTGGCGGCTACCGCATATTCCATTTGTCCGGCTATCAACTGGGCATTGTTCAGGTATCCGCTGCCCGTGCCCGACCCGTCACCATAGGTAGTTCCGTTGGTGGAGTTGATCTGCGCGCCCTGCATCTGGATGATCAATACGATATCATATGCGCTGATGGGGATGGTCCCGTATCCTGATGTACTGGCATTACCCAATAAAATGGTAGTGGCGCCTGCAGTCACGGAAGCCTGGGAGCCGGGGTAATACGTATTGACATTGGCATAGGTATTGATAGTCGTAGTCGAAGAGCCGGGGCAGCTTTGTGCTTCTGAGGCCGAATGGGCCAAGAGTGCGATTATTATCAGGATACAGGTAGGTACACGTGCCTTGTTGTTTTTGGGTGAAGAATACTTTTTCATTTAGGATGGGATTTTAGGGGTAATGAACTACTATACTCTAAGAGTATTTAAAGCAAAATTAAACGCTTCTTCGGGCAATGGAAGCATTTAAGGGTAAGAGCCTATATGCCGCTCCAACTATTACGAGGGGGAGGGAACTTTATAATTTATTGTTTATAAGGATGGGTTTGAGTAATTTAGGATGAACAGCAGTAAATATTACAATCAAACACCATAATGAAATCAAGTACCCTGGCTACGAAACCGCATTATCCGATTCTGGATGGTTTGCGGGGTGTGGCAGCCCTCCTTGTTGTCGCTTTTCACATTTTTGAGGCGCATTCTACCAGTCATCTGGATCAGATTATTAACCATGGCTATCTTGCTGTCGACTTTTTCTTTATGCTTTCGGGTTTTGTCATCGGTTATGCCTATGATGACCGCTGGGGCAGCCTGACTATCGGAGGTTTTTTTAAGCGACGCCTGATAAGGCTGCAACCTATGGTCGTTATGGGAATGGTGATTGGGGCCCTGTGTTTTTATTTCCAGGACTCCACTATGTTTCCTGCGATCCATACCATACCGCTTTGGAAATTGCTTTTAATCATGCTGATCGGGTTCACGCTCATTCCGGTATTGCCCTCCATGGACATAAGAGGCTGGCAGGAGATGCATCCGTTGGATGGCCCCGGATGGTCGCTCTTTTTTGAATATATCGCTAATATTCTGTATGCCCTTTTCGTCCGGAAGTTTTCCAAAACGGCCCTGTCCATCCTGGTGATCCTGGCAGGAGCCCTGCTCATCCAATACGCTGTGACAAGTGCCGGCGGGGATGTAATCGGCGGCTGGTCAGTCGACGCCCTGCAACTTCGCATTGGTTTTACACGTATGCTATACCCCTTCTTTGCCGGTTTATTGTTATCCCGTATCGTGAAGCCGCCCCGGATCAGGAATTCTTTTCTATGGAGCAGCTTATTGCTGGTGATCACTTTAGCTATGCCAAGGATAGGCGGGGCGCAACATTTATGGATGAATGGTCTTTATGACTCGCTGACGATCATTTTGCTGTTTCCGGTAATTGTCTATATGGGCGCAAGCGGTGAAGTGACCGGAAAGTTGGCCTCCCGGGTGTGTAAATTTTTCGGCGACATCTCCTACCCGATCTATATCACGCATTACCCGTTGATCTATATTTATACCGGATGGGCCAGTGACCATCGCAGCGCTACATTCCTGCAGGCATTGCCTTATGCACTGGCCACTTTTGTGTCTGCTGTGGCAATTGCTTACGGTTGCCTGAAACTGTATGATGAGCCGGTAAGGCGCTGGTTGCAGCGGCGCTGAAGAAATGCGTCCCAGGACTGCTGGACTTTATAATTAGTTGTTTTTAAGTATGAGTTTGAGTAATTTACTATGAATAGCATGAAATTGTTTAAGCATGGCCGATTATCGTCAACTGCTTTACGATATTGAAGTCCACTCCATCGAGGGTATCCGCCGTTATTTCGAAGAAGGCGGTAATCCGAATGAAGTGCATGACGGCATGCCGCTTTTTACGACCATGGTGGAAATGTATATGCGCTCTCCGCGATTCAACCAATGCGTCTTGGTTTTTATTGAGTATGGCCTTGTATTCGATGACCCAGCTCTTTTGGCCGTTTTGTCCAATGATGCCGATCGGTTGGAGGTGTTGATTAGGGTGGATCCCGGGATTGTGTATAAAACCTATTCACGGTTCAGGAATGCCTTTACTCCACTGACCGGCGGTACCCTGCTGCATCATTGTGCAGAGTATAATCATGTTGCAGCCGCAAAGGTTCTTGTAAGGTATGGCGCGGATATTAATGCCCGGGCCGGCGTGGATGAGCATGGTTTTGGGGGGCATACACCTATTTTCCATACCGTCTGCCAGCTTTTGCATAATTCCGGGGAGATGCTGCATTATCTTTTGGAGCTTGGCGCCGGCCTGGACCTGACGGTGAAGGGGTTAGTCTGGGGCAAAGGCTATGAGTGGGAGACCTTCATTCCGTCCGTTAATCCGGTGAGCTATGCGATGATGGGGCTTTTGCCCCAGATGCACCGGGCTCCGCTGACTGTTGCAAAAGTTGTTTCGCTGTTGATGAAGTATGCCTATGGGATCGATTATATTCCGCCGAATGTGCCGAATGCTTATTTGAGGGGGTAGAGGGTATTTCCCAAGTATTTTTTCAATCATTTCCTATGCCTTTTATAAAATCCTTTTCAATTGATCGGTGGTTTTATCGGTTCCTCCGCCGGCTTTGAAGCGGCAAGATTGCTGAAGCCATATCTGGAAATAGAGTGGGGCAGAAAAGTCAGCAAAGGGTTCTTTTTCCGGGCGGAGGATTTCAGTCATTTTATAAATGCGGTAGAAAGGGGGAAAAGTAAAATAGAAAAGGACCTAAGCGAACTAAGGGGGCAGGTAGACGATTCGATCATTGAAAAGATGAGCGAAAGCATGAACTACTCCCTTTCTCCGCTGAAGCAGTTGTCATTAATTGCTTTAGTACTGGAAGTATTAAAAAAGGGTAATACCCAGTTCATTATAGCCACCCATTCACCTATTTTAATGGGAATGCCGGATGCAACTCTTTATGAAGTACAGGAAGATGGCATGCAGCAGGTTAAATACAAGGAAACTGACCACTATAGAATCACTAAGACTTTTTTGGATAATCCGGAATACTATTTACGACATTTGAAATGAATGTGTGATAATCTATTGGTCAGTTCGGTGCAATGGGATGAAAGAATGGCTATCCGTAAGACTGCCAGCTTTGGGAACGGGCGTTATGGGAGTGGGTCCAAATGAATATCCTTTCCTGGAGGATTTGGCCCGGCTTTATAGATTAAGGGCCATTTTGGCCGGTGATTATACCTGAAATCTATTTTAAAGCGTATTTTGTACAAATAGTAACATAATTGACTCTTATTTTGGTGCAAAAAGCTTTTATTTGCATAAAAACTGCAAATACCCATAATGATTCTTGATTTTTCCATAGGAAACTACCGATCTGTAAACAAGGTTCAAACTCTCAATTTCAGAGCGACTACCTTGGTGTCTGAAGATAAAATAGTCGATCAAAACAATATAATAGACACCGATGGCCTCCAAGTTCTGAAAACAGTCGGTCTGTATGGACCTAACGGTAGTGGTAAATCCAATTTAGTGAGGGCTTTCAACCTTTTCCGGCAACTGATAGAACGGTCATTGGAATCGGAAGTGGTTATGGATAATGCGGCTGATCCATTTATACTGAGCAGCGAACAGTCGGATAATGCAGGATTTTTCCAAATACAATTGATGGTTGACCATAAGAAATACCGGTATGGATTCACTTTGCACCCACAGGGAAGTGTTTTACAGGAATGGTTATTTGGTCCGGCAGAAAAAAAAGAAACATGGTATTTTAAGCGGACGGGAGATACCATCGAAACAAATAGAGAATGGTTTGATGAAGCGCACAGTCTTCCCTTTGAAAATTTACGACGTAACACTTTGTTTTTGACGTTCGTTTCCGCCTATAACGGAATGGTAGCACAAACAATCCGCAATTTCATTGTTAAACGGTTCTCGTTTGAGAATATAGGTAGCAGAAGAGCAAGTGTAGTCGTCACCAGTAATGGGACCAAAAGGGCAGAGCCGAGCCCCAAGGGACTTACGAATCAATTAATTAAAGAAGGCAAAGGCACCATTGTTTTAGATTGGCTTAAGAGTGCCGGTCTTCAATATACAGAAATTGATGTTAGGAACGTGGGAAATGTACCAGAAAAAGTGTTATTAACAAAAAGTAGATATGATAGGGAAGGAAATTTCGCTGGATCTGTAATCTTAGACCTGGACAGAAATGAATCTGCTGGAACTAGAAAATTTTATTCTTTTATTGGCCTATTATATGATTTGTTTAACAATGGCGGGCTCTTGGTATCTGATGAGATTGACAATAACTTTCATCCCTTCTTGTTACAGCAATTCATTCGATTTTTCAATGATCCAACAATCAACAAAGCTGGCGCCCAACTACTGTTCACCAGCCATGACACCAATCTATTACAACCGGAAATACTGCGCAGGGATCAGATATTTTTCACGGAAAAATCCCTGAGTGACGAAACGATACTATATTCGTTGGCCGATTTGAAAGGTATCCGGAATAACGCTGATTTCGCTCGTCAATATTTAGCCGGCTTTTACGGGGCCCTACCGATATTGGAAAACTATAAACACGATTGATCTATGCCTGATGCTTGGGATCTCGTACCTGATACCGAGAGAAAGCCCGATAGTTTTACGACTTTCATCTTATTTTGTGAGGATGAGGTGAACGAACCATCTTATTTCCGAAGTTTTGAAATACCCGGTAAGGTCAAGGTCAATGCTATAGAAGATCAGTTGAGCAGGTTCAAAAATATTTCCAACACCTTACATTATTGCGAAACTACCGGTTTGCTTGATCACACCGACGGGCGTTATCAGCTCAAGCCGGGTACGACCACTCATGTTTGGAGCGTGTTTGATCGGGATGTGGAGGTGGCGGATATCGCAAATCTAAATCCCAGGGACAATTTGGATTTCTCACTTAGTATTCAATCTGCCCTCAGCGCTGGCTTACAGGTTGCTTGGAGTAATGATGTTTTTGAATTGTGGATTCTTTTGCATTTCGAGGACGTGGATCCAGGTGTCTGGCGTCACAGAACTTACATTTACGATAAACTGACTGAGATTTTCAAAAACTTGCCTAACCAACCAGCGGAAATGGTGGCGGTGACAGGACGGGATGATTTTCATTATAAATTCTTTCTAAAAAAGAAAAGATACTTCGTAGCATTCGTCTTGCCGTATTTAGCAGCACGAAATCAGTTGGCTATCGAACGGGCTAAAGGATTGGAAGCTGCTTTTACGGCAGGCCAGCGCTACCATGAGTGCAATCCCTGCACCAAAGTTCATCATCTGGTACAAAGCCTTATGTCCTTCGCAGAATGACAATTTCTCGTTCTCAAAAAAAATATATTTGAGAAAAATGTAAGGGAATTAAAAATTGATGAGGATGAAGTTGGTCGTATACTTATATAGGGTTTCCTTGTTCACCGCATGGTTTACCATAGGGATACACGTTGTCAGATCTTCTTTAATAAGTCCTATTACTGCTTTGAAAGAAAGGCAATATTTAACCAGCGCTATGAGTTAATGGTAAAAGATCAAAATTGTAAAGAATGGGTATCTTTACCTGACAAAATTCATGGCAACTATGAAATCATATGTTTTATTATTCCTTTTATTTGGTTGCTTTTCAGGCCATTCGCAGACTTCACTTAACAACTACAAATATGTTGTGGTGCCTGAAGCCTTTAATTTCCTTAAGCAAAAAGACCAATATGGTTTAAATACCTTAACTAAATCGTCCCTGGAAGAAACCGGTTTTACAGCCTATTTTGACAATTCTCAACTACCTACTGAACTCGCTAATAATAAATGTAACGCACTCAATGCTGAAGTAGTAGAGAGAAAATCAATATTTACTACCAAACTTACCCTTTTATTAAAAGACTGTAAGGGAAATGTAGTTTTTAAAAGCAAAGAAGGAATTAGCCGGGAGAAAGAATTTGCGCTTTCCTATACGCTTGCTTTGGAGGATGCCTTTACGTCCTTGAAGCAAGCCAAGTATGTTTATCAACCGGCGCCGGCCATAAATGACCAGCCGTTGGCCCCGACCACTGCTTCTGATTCCGCGCCCGCAGGGAAAACTACCGTAATCATAGCCCCTCCGGCTGCTGGTACCTTATAATGCCCAGCCAATTCCAATGGGTACCAGCTGATCGATACTACACCAAAGACGATTTTGCGCATGTTCAAAAGCTCGGTGGCGGATTATTTTATTGCGGATAATGGATCCTCCAATGGGATCGTTTTCAAAAGAGATGACAGTTGGGTCTTTGAATATTACAAGGATGGTAAGCTAATGGCTGAAAAGCTGTTGATTAAGTTTTGACATCCACCTGTCCCCGGTTAACTCACATTTTATACAAAACTTTAACATTTCTGCCTTGCAAATGGCTTTTATTTTATGGATTTTTATCAATCCGTTGCTATTCCAAATCCTTAAGATATATATCATGAAATTGGCCCTTTTTCTTTGTGCCCTTGTTTTATCCCTTCATGGATGGTGTGCCTCTGTAACTCCATCTCAACGCACTGCCCGCACAATTACAGCGGATTATGAAACCGTTGAAAATGGGAAGCTGAAGGAAGAGGCAAACAGGCCGTTGCTGTTGGGTAAAATGAAGGCAGCAATGATTGGATGGGGTCTGCTCACCTATCTTACCGTCATTTTCTGGTGGGCTATTACAGCTAAGAATTCCCTCGATAAGATCTTAAAAAATGTCTTACAGGACATAGCCCGGTACCCGTCATAGCCCACGAGGTTAACCCGGGCTCGCCATAAAAAATCTATTTGCTATAATTCTCAGGCTTAACGTTTATATAATAGTCGCAATCAATATGACGAAGGCGAGGATAAAGAGAATCCGGCATTTTGTATTTAAAACGTTCGGCAGATGCTAAAGATAGGATTATTACACTCGCACCTGGATGTTTGGTATCATATGCAACAGGGAAGTATTTATTTAACGTAAATTGTTTTACATCCCGCGTCTTTGGCGCTGAGGTCTTGCACTTGTCTGCTTGGGCGAGCGAGCCAGAACAAGGAGGTTACCCAAAAACCACGATGCTTTCGGCGCCCAGGTTTTGTATCTCCCCTTAGCGGAACAAGTTCAGCACGACCAAATGCAAAGGTCTCTACTTCGTCTGGACCTTTATGCCCGGTAGCGGTACGTTTTCGAACCAAAGGAAATAATATTGTAAGATTTCTTCCTATTTTGTAGTCAAATCCGTGATCATGACATTTAAGTTCACTACACTATTGCAGTGGTTTAAACCAGGAGAAACATTTATAGAATCAACGCTCTGGATAGAATGGTATCAGTCTGGATTTTACCTTGTTTGGTAAGGTGCTGGGGCTTAAAGGGTAAAATTAGCGAATGAATATCATCACCCAATTGAAAGAGCTGGCCGGGAACTACGACATCGGAGCAATGGATACACTTGTAGAAAGGCTTTCACCTGCCCAACTGGAAGAATATAAGCAAGAGATCATTGATGCCTATGATATGGTTTACTCCTATGGTCTTTATGATCTCGACTGCAATAAAGTAAGCGATCCGGAAGACTTCATCTTTTATCTGCTCGATATTATCGCATCCATACAGCGTTTCTTTCCGGACCAAATGTACTACAAAGAACGTGGCTATTGTTACCAAAACCTGTCAGATCGTACAGTTGCTTACGCTGATAAAGTACGTTACATATACGAAGCCATCCAGATTTACAACATCGCTCCGCAAACCACCGATATACAAATGGCTATGGTCGGAGCCCTGACGGATAAAATGGAAATCACAAAGCAATTTACCACAGAAGCATTCACAGAGCTATTATACTTTTTCAGGCCGGTGCTCATCGATCCTGCCTTTGTAAGAGCGTTGGTCCATCAGTGTTTCCGGATACGCGCTCTCCCGTTTGAGCAGAATCATTACTGGCATCAGTGCCTGCTGTCTGAATTTGAGCATGCTATGTATGAACTTGCGGAAAATAGCCCGCTCGTTTACCTGGAGTGGACAGAGACATATCACTATATTCTCTATCACGACTCTTCTGAAATTGAACCGGAATACAAGATAACCATGGTTGCACAAACAGCCTCGCTGCTGCAGCCGCTCGAAGGCTATTATACAGAAAATGCTGAACTGCTGAACCGCCTGGGTAAAGCATTTGCAGACACGGCTCAAAGATCAAAAGATAACGATCTGAAATTGGAGTATTACAGGATTTCAGTAGATTTCTTCAGAAAAGGCCATGAGCAGCAACGGGCTGCCTGGACCTTTCCCATATATGCCACAAATTCCTTGCTGGGCATGGCGCATATCTATCATGAACAGGGAGCTTACGAAAAACTGATCAATACATTTGAGCACGGGATACAACTTTTCGCCCAGGTATATAAACATGAAGAGGATTTCCAGCTGAATCTTTACTGGGGCGATTTCCTTCTTGAATATACAGGGCTGGCCTACGATTATAAGTCTTCGTCCATCAACCGTCTCGCAGAAGAAAAACTGCAACTCTCCGCAGTGCTTGGCAGAAACTACTATTCACATCCTTACTTCTCTATGGCAAGGCTCGCGATAAAATCAGGCGATAAAGAAAAGTGTGTTAAACTATTGCTGCAATGCAGAGATGCCATACGCTCGACCGGATATGATGCTTATGACCTGAGTGAAGCAATTGGGGATGATGATTTCAGGGAAATCCGGGACCAGCTGTTGTGATCTGGTTATTCATCATTTGACGAACAATCATATACAAACCGGATATACTCAAGGGTGAACCTGTAAATTCATGAAGCCTTTATAAAGGAGATTCCCCAGATATCCGGGAATTGGAAGATGTAGAATTGTCGGACAAAGTCCTCCAATTCAATCTCGCCCCCATTGCCTCCATAGTCGGCGGGGAAGAAGCATCCCTTTAAGAGCGACTGATGCCACCCGGAAAATGATCTTTTGGCAGCTGGCATATTGCCAAATAATCCGTTTAAACCAAACAAAATTTAATGTAATTTTGATTCAAAGATAGCGTATGAACGACAAGCCCATAACGCCGATGTATTTGCGGTACGGAGGTGCCAAAAAATCGACCTTTTATTAACTCCGATGAAATAGCTGCTGAAATTAAAAGATCTGGGCAGTCTAATATAAATATACAAGAGATCGCAAACGGAAAGGCTACTGAGCTGATAGATGTTTACTTGAATCAAAAGGCGTCTTTTGGGTTTGAGACAAATCTCTGTGATGTACAAACCTGGAAATTTTTATTGGGAATTCAAAATTTAGGGTATCAGCTTCATGTAGTATATATTTCAACCAACGATCTGGATGTGCTGAATTCCAGGATCGAAAACCGCGTTAAATTGGGCGGGCACTTTGTATTGCCGAATATAGTGAGGGAAAGATACTTGGCAGGGTTGAATTTGTTGAGTCACTACTTTGATAAACCCGACAAACTACAGCTATTCGATAATTCAGTGACCATGGAATTGGTCGCAGAAATCAGTAGGGGAGGAGTCTTGCATACAGCTCGGAAAATGCCTGACTGGGTTTCCCAATACCTGGGGCCAAAATTTACCAAAGAGATCAAAACAGAGACAAAAGCAAGAGACCTGAATTCCATTGAGGAGGTTAGAAGAAGATACCTCGAAAACAACAGGAAAACGGAAGAAAATAAACAATCAGAAGAACCGCCTCCTTCTTAGGACAAAGGCCAAGGGTATAGAAGAGGTTTATAATGACATCGTTAAAGGACGGAAATTGCTGTTAAAAGAGGAGATCGATGCGAAGGATTTCAGGGAGATCCGAATGGAAAATGAAAAGAAGATTCAAACACTCGAAGCCAGTCTGATTGAAATATCAAAAACTACCTCCAAAATAGGACCCTTCCTGGATAAGGTCCTATCGGTCTTGTCGCGTCTCGACCAGTTATACCATGATGGTGATATGAAATAGAAGCGGGCTAGCATCGGTTCGATTTATCGCGAAAAGCTCATTTTTGACGGATTGCAATATCGAACCACTCGTCTCAATGAAGCTGTCGAGTTGATATACACGCTGGACGAGGGTTTTGATAAAAAGAAACCAGGACAAACCAAAGAAATTTTTGATTTGTCCTGGTTGGTGCCCCATCCCGATTTTACATCGAGCCTTTTCCTGGAGGATTTGGGCCGGCTATACAAACTAAATGACGTGTTAAAAGGACGCAATTGTTAAAAGGACGCAATTTTTTTAAGCTCTAAATTTGGAAGCAAATCATGGGGCTTTATGGAGATATGTAATTTAAAATAATATGTTTTCTGATGTACGGTATTATTTGTAATTTTGAGTAGTAAAATAGTAGGTTATGTCAAATTTTTCTGTTCATCCGCCTTTAAGCAATGTGCAAGCTGAATTGCTCAAATTATTTTCCGCTGAAATACCGGAAAACCATCTGCTTGAACTCAAAAAAGTTATCGCTAAATTCCTGCTGGAAAAAGCCAGGGATAAGGCTGATGCTAAATGGGATGAAAAGGGTTACACCGATGAAAAATTGCAGCAAATATTGGATAAGAAATAATGGCCACGTTAAAAGTGGTGCTGGACACCAATGCATTACTTCGTTCCATTTCCCGCCGTTCAGCTTTCTCAATTATCCTTGATAAATTATATGAGGGCGAGTATGAATTATGGGTTACCAATGATATTTTACTGGAAAATGTACTAAAGTCCATTTCCTTTCCCTCCATTAATGTGATAACACTGGAGACATTTAATAGTCTGTTATCCTGATCAGTTTCCCAAATGGATTGTCCATTTCAGGAGTTTTTACCAGAGATAGAGGAAATAAATAACAAATTCAATTTTGCCCAATATCTCAGTTAGCAGTTTGAGTGCTGCGGCCAATTGCTGTGCTACAGAGGATTTGATGGTAAAGCAGCAAATTATTGGTTCGACGTATCCAGAAAAATTTATTTTTTAGGAAAATAAATATCGAACCATTCGAGTAAATGAAGTGGTTTGCTGGATATATAGACCTGTAGCGGATTTTAGTCTGTCGGCTTAGGGCAGGAAAGGGGCATGGCGGCCCGCACTACCGACACCCGGTGATGTGTAAAATCTTCGGCACCCCGATCGCGTCATAGCTCCTGAGTTTATCAGCATCGAAAGACTGCCTGAGGCGCTGCAGCGAGGGCGCGGAGATCTGCCATCCCAGGGGCAGGATAGGGGTATAGGAATGCCCGTTGCTGCCCGGGACAGAGGCGCCGGTGATCCAGACGGAGCAATAGTCGGAATGGATGCCGCGGAACTGGAGGGTGTCGGGGGAATACCGGAACTGCAGGGTATTGTCGGCCTCGCGGGCATTGCCATAGATCCCGCTGTTTATAATTCCCACCAGGGGGCTGATAGGTTCGAAATGGTTGGATACTTTGGTCCGGCTGTCGGGATTGTAATAAGGACTATTGGTAATGGATACAAAATGAAAGCGAACTTTTTTCAGGAGACCGCAGAAGATGGAGTCTGTGGGATCGGAGGCTGTGGGGTGGGCGGCCATTTGACTGGCGGCCGATTGTTCGCGGCAGGCGAGGCGGGCCAGGGCCACGAAGATGGCTTCCGAAGTAGCCGCTCCCGAGTTATCCTTGGCGCCGCCATCCATGAAATGATAGCCGGGTCCCAGCTTGCCGCTGGGGCTGATAAACGGGAACCGGGCGCTGAGGAAGGCGCCGGTTATCAGGGAAAGAGATCGGAGCGAATCCGCTTGTTTCGGGTGGGGAATAGCAGCCTGAGCCGTACCGGGATTAGCTGCATTCAGATGAGCCGGAGCAAGGTCATCGACCAGCGACCGGATAAAAATAGTTGCCGGGAAGTCGGCGATCTCCAGGGTAACAGGCGCGCAGATCCCTTTGAGCCCATCGTCTACGTTCAGGGTATTGGAGAACAGCAGGGGCACTTCGTAACGCGCGTGGTTACGGGAGCTGGTATCCCATAAGGCATTGAACTCCTGCCCCAGGTCCAGGTGCAGCTCGCTCCGGGCAAAGCCTTCCCACAGATTTTCTTGTATCTCCGAACGGTCTTTCCACAGATGGAAGCTGGTGGCGGAGGCCCAGGTGTCGGCTCCCAGCATATTGCTCAGCACAGGGGTCAAAAAATCATGTTGATAGAAGCGTTGAAAGGAATCCAGCGCATAGGCTTTCCCGCTGCTGTCGAGATGCTGCGCCCGGTAGGCGCATTGCAGGGCTGCTCCGACCGTTCCTCCGGAGGCGCCGGAGACACTGAATACAAAATGTTCAAATCCCTTGTGATCTTTCCGGTTGGTAATCATGCAGGAGTCCAGGTAAGAGAAGACCATATTGGTATAGGCCGCGGCGCGGATTCCTCCCCCGTAGGTATTGACCAGGAATACGGGAAAGCTATCGGGTGCCTGGTCGATCTCGTCCTTCCGCTGCAGGAGCCATTGCTTAAAATAGGCGTCTAATGCCGGAGGTTTGGGCAGGGAGGGTCTGCCTGATAGCTTAACAGCATGATAGTCGTTATGGACGCTGAGGGAAATGACCAGTCCTGTGACAAAGAGCAGCAGCACAAAGTTGATCTTTGTCCATAGACTTAGCCGGATCAGCAAGGTGAAGAATAAAATATAGAAGACAATACCGGAGAGGAGAACGGGAAGGCTCAGGTAGTTGCAATCCAGTGCAAGGACGGATAAGGGGAAGATATTCAGCAGGATAAAAAGAAGGGCCAGGAGGCAGGCGGATAACAGGATGGGCCAGCCGATCCTGCCTCCCATCCAGCTCCCGGCGGTAAAGATAAAAGACCGGGCGCTCACAAAGATTAAAAAGGCCAGGGCCAGAAGAATCAATTGCCAGAAAAGATAGATGAGGCTGTCGGGGGTATTACTTTCTCCTTTGAGGATAAAAAGACGGATCACTCCCGGAATGATCAGGACAAGGACCGTAAGGGTGGAAAAAAGGAGAGTTTGGCTTTTGCGACGCCCCCAGTTTTGCTCTAACCACGAATAGACATGACCGGTAAGGTCCTGTTTGATCAGGAAAAAGAACAGGGTCAGCAGGCCTGTTAACCAGAGCCCTGGCGGGAGGAAGTCTATCCGTGACGATATGTTGAGGGCGTGCCGGGCGTTCAGGATGGCTACGGCGGGTACGATGATGGTCGCCACTCCGAGGAAGCGGGAGACTTTTTTCTCGGCGGTCTGCTGCACGGGATCGGCCAGGACCGGCTCTACCAGCGGGCAGAGGGGGGCGGTATATTTTTTCTCAAAGAAGAGCTTGGCCAGGTACCAGTTCAGGAAGGCCGTAATGCTTACCACGCCTACGAAGAGGAGAACACCTTCATCGCTGGAATTGCTATTGACCAGCAGGTCCTGCCCCTGATCCAGCATCCAGATAGGCATGACGAAGATGACTACACCAAGGAGGATGACCCGGTACCGGAATAGTTGATATGTTTTTTCCCTGATATAGTCGGAAAGCCGAAATAGTCCGACATAAAGAAGGTGTCCGGGGGTGGGGAATTTCATATATGCAAAATACCCTTTTTCCCTAGCGGTTTACCGGGTTACTTTCACTTCCCAGACCTCTTTGAGACAATTCAGGCTATCTTTTATGGTATAAACCTTCGTCGATGACGGCTGCACTGTCAGTCTCTGGCTGTCGAAAGAGGTGGTGAGGGTGACGCTCTCTCCTTTTTTGATGGAAAGGATATGTCGGCCGGATTGCTTTATCATGGTGAAATGGTCGCGGATGACGCCATCGGCGCAGACCCATTTCCAGTCGAGGCGGCTGCCCTGGATCTCCAGCATACCGGCTCCTCCGTGTGTTTCATCGGAATAGGGAAGGGCTTCGTGGGGGAAGGAAGCTTGTTTGCCGCCGAGCTGTCCGGCTGAGCCGCTTACCAGGTAGACGGCACCCTGGTTGCCGGTGGCGGAATCCTTGACATAGGGGCAGGAGTTGGGGCTTCCGTCATATAGGCCGGAAGAGGTGCTGACGAGGTTGGTGGCAGGGTCGAAGCTGGCTTCCAGTCCATAATGGCCTTTCATCAGCTTCGATCGTTCGTAGTCGTGGCTATGTCCGCATAGGACGAGGTCCACTCCATAACGTTCCAGGATCCGGATGAAGTCGGTCCGGACCTGCACCAGGTCCAGTTCCTTGTCGGAGTTGTGGGAGCCCATGGTATAGGGAGGATGGTGCCAGTAGGCGATCACCCACCCTTTGTTCTGGTTGGTTTCCAGGTCTTTTTTGATCCATTCTGCCTGTGCTCCTGTGGTATCATACATTTTCCTGCTGTCTTCCCTTCCATAGGAGTCGAGGGAGAGAAAGTGGATATTGCCGATGTCGAAGGAATAATAAGCGGGGTTATGGGAGGGGACGCCGCCTGCTTCTCCGTCGACGGGCATGGAGAAGATCTGGTAATAGGCTATGTCGTGGGTATCCTGTGCTGCCTTGTCGTCATTGTAGTCATGATTGCCGGGGGCGGGGAACAGGGGATATTTTTTTAAAAGGGTATCCTTGTAGATATTGAAAAAGTTGGATTGGAATTCGGCATCTCTTCCATAGGTATAAGAGTTATCACCCAGCAGGATCCAGGCGTCGAGGTAATTATTGCCGATGTAGCGGGTAAGCTGGTCCCTGACGCTGCGTTGGTTGACGGAGTTATTACCGCAGTCTCCTACGACGCCGATGCGGTAGAGGGATGTGGCTCCGGGGGTGGGGAGGGTGACGAAATAGTTATCGGGGCCGCCCTGCAGGGTGTCCTGCCTGGAGCCGATCGAATAATAGTAGCGGGCGCGGGTCTCGAGTCCGGTGAGCTTTACTTTATGTTCGGTAACCTGCATGGAGTCGGTAGCTGTCTTGTCCAGGTGGTCGGGTGAGCTGCCATAATGCACTACTCCTTTGACCAGGACGTCTGTCCGCCAGCGTATGACGATGCTGCTGGAGGTGGCAACCTGGAGGTAGGGGCCTCGCAGGAGGTTGGGATGGGGGTGGTTAGGCTGGGCATTGGAAACATAAGAAAGAGCGGTTAAAATAAGGAGGAGCGCTACTATTTTTTGCATTGGGCAAAAATAGGCATGGGCATATTACGGGAAAATTAAGATTTATGACCGGTGGAATCCGTTAATGCCTGTAGGAAAAGAATGATATCCTGCATTTCCCGATCGGTGAGGTGTAGGGGTGTGGGGGGGAGGGTTTGTTCGGGGACGTTGAGTCCCAGGCCTGCTCCGCCGCCGCGGTTATAAAATTCCATCACTTTTTCCAGGCTGTGGAAGGCGCCGTTGTGCATATAGGGGTAAGTGGCTGCTGTGTTGCGTACGGTCGGCGTTTTGAAGGCTCTTCTGTAGAAGTCGAATGGATAGAGGGTGTATCGTCCCTCGTCGGGGCTGAGGGTGGGTTTGTCAAAGGCGTCAGTGAGCGTCGTGCCCAACGCTTCGAATTCGGTCAGCTTGTAATCAGGGGGGATGAGTCCGTTGAAGATGGGTATGAAATGGCAGGTGGCGCATTGGGCTTTGCCCATGAAGAGGTTGGCTCCGTTCTTCTGCCGGTTGTTGAGGGCTTTATTGTCGCCCTGCATATAGTGGTCGAAGGGGGAGTTGAAGGGATGGAGGCTCCGGACGTAGGCGGCGATGGCGGCGGTGATATGTGCGGTTTCCTGATCGCTGCGGGTGGCGCCGTTCATTTCGAGGGAATCTCTTAATACGGTCCTGACCTGTTCTTCCAGGGTGTTGACCTTGCCATCCCAGAACTGCCGGTATTGAAATCCGGCGTATAATAGAGTGGGGGTGTTCCTTGTGAGGGAGCCGTGTCTGTCGAAGGTGGCGTTGGCCGGGAGCTGGTCGGTGAACATTTTTTCGGGGTTGTGGCAGGAGGCGCAGCTTCGCTGGCCGTTGCCGGAGAGGCGCTTGTCGAAGAAGAGTTGCTCGCCGGCTTCCCGCAGATCGGTTGATCCCCCCGGGCGGGCCCCTTCGTTATTGGTAGCTTCCCGGGGAAAGTTTTCCGCGAGGAGTGCGTTGGGGCTGAAGAGGTTGTCGGCTTGATAATTCAATATGCCGGTGGTGTTGAGCTCCAGCTTTCTTTCGCGGATGAACAGACCGATCTGTCGTTGCAGGGGGAGGGCTGCTTCCGTTAAGAAAGCGAGTCGGTCGAAGCTGTCGAATTCCGGATGGTTGCGGAGTTGGGCGAGAGCTTTGTCAAGAAAGAAGAAGAGGCTGTCGCGAGGCCGATAGGACTGCAATTGGAAACGCATCGATTGCAGCGCTTCTGCTGATTCGGCGAGGCCGCTCTTCAGGGAGGGGGCGTCGTAGCCGGTGATGCCCAGGCTGATGATCCGCACCAGTTCTACCCGCAGGCTTTCCAGGAGCTGCCGGTCGTCGGCCTGGAAGCCATATAAAAGAGAGGGAAGGTCGGCGGCTGAGCTGGTGACTGCGCCTATTTGCCGGACTAATTCGTCTTTTTGCTTTGCGGCTTCCGGTGCGGTGGTTAGGCCGGCGCTGTCATATAGGAGAGTTTCGATTACCTGCAGTCCCACCGGTGACTGGTATTCCATATCCGGTTCTTCCGGTTCATATTTGGGAGGGCCGTTATAGATCCGGGAGGAGCTGCGGAAAAAATATTCGAGGAAGAATTCTATCCTTTTATAATGAAGCCGGCAATCGATGAGTTGCTGCCGGGCTTGCGCGATGGAGCGGGGGGATTGAGTGTTCAGCGATTGAAGGGTGGCGCGCAGGGCTGCGCAGCTATTGGCAAATAAGGGGGCTTCCTTTTGGAACCAGGCGATGCTGGAGTCGACGGCGGTGGAGTGAGATGGGGCCAGGACTGAGGCTGGGCCTTCGGGGACGACGTGGGTCCGGTAAGAGGCACGGGCCGGGCCTGGCTTTATTAATGCCGTCAGCAAAAAACAGGATCCTATAAGAACACCGAGAATAAGCATTGCCCGCATGTTGCAAAACTAAGAGGGAGGGATGGGATTTGGGGGTGCGGTGGGAAAAATAATTAATTTTTAATGGGCGACGCGGGCGATTTAGTGGATTGCATGAGGCGATAAGGTAGGCTTTGCATAATACCGGCTTATGAGGAAGGAGGTGGGAAGGCCGATGGCGAACAGGAGGATGAGGGCTCCTTTCAGGATGCTGTCCCAATGGGATGGGAATCTGGCATAACCGATGAGGGGTAGCACGGCCATGTTCATCACCATCCATACAAATAAACCAAATAATAATCCGCTGACCACCCGGTTCTTTTTCAGAAAGGGGAAGAGGGGGTAGCTGAAAAAATAAAGTGTGACGAAGGTCAGGGCGATGCAATAGTGGATGCCAAGGCCCAGAAGACTGGCGCCTACTCCTCCCTGAAAGGCGGCCTTGCCGAGCAGTGTGCTGGCGATACTTTGCAGGATACGTTGCGCGCCCACCCTGGAGAAGACGAATCCATAGAGGGTGAGGGCGGTGAGGATGTCCAATGTACCGGCCACAAAAGTTGCCCAAAAAATGGTTTTTGCGGCTGGTGACAAGGGACTGTCTTTCATTGCTTGTTCAGACATTTGATTGGACGTTTTGACGCTGATGATGATTGCCTCAATGTTGAAGTGATGAAGCAAAATAACCGTTTTGGTTGGCACCGGCAACTGCCTCCGGGTAAATAGCCGGGTTAAGTTGAATTTTTGGCGTGTTAAGTTGAATTAAAGAAGACGGGTCCGAAAAAAGGGTTGAAGAGGAGGGGGCATCCATTGAAATTGTTTTTTGGGCGGCCGGGAGAGTGGGAAATTTGAAAAATTGCTAACTATGCTGCTAAATGATGAGATACAGGAGACGATTACCTCCGGAAAAAGGGTTGTTGCCAGAAAGGGAAGGGAGTTCCTGGTGTTTAGGGTAGAGGATATCGCTTATTTCTACATCGAAAATGGAGTTTCGTATCTGATAGAGCGAAAGAGCGATTACAAATATATTGCCGATAAGCCATTACGCGATATAGAGTCGATGATCCACTCTTCTTCTTTTTTCCGGGTGACCAAGAAGTACCTGATACATATAAACGCTGTCGTCAAGTTCAGGCCAGTGAGAGGAGGCAAGCTGGAATTAGTATTGAGTCCGGATCCCCGGGAGCCGATCATCGTCAGTCAGTTGAAAGTCCCCTCGTTCAAGCGGTGGTTGTTGCAGAATTAGGGGATGATGGCCCTGGGGTGCTGCGGCGGGACGACGTTATAATGCCCGCAGCTGGGGGCGCGGATGACGCTATAAAGCCCGGAGCTGGATGAAGGCGGCGAAGGAGTCTTTGTAGGAGATGCCGATAGGCAGGCTCTTGTTATCGATCAACACGAAGTTGCCTTCTACTTTGGCAATATGGTCTCCATTGACGATATACGAGTTATGGATCCTGGTGAACTGAGCGGGAAGCCGATCGGCCAGTTCCTTCATCCGCTTGTAGGTTATGATCTTTTGATTTTTCGTATGGACACAGATATATTCTTTCAGGGCTTCAAAATAGAGGATGTCCCGGAAGTTTACCCGGATCATTTGTTTGTCTGACTTCACGAAAAGGTATTCTTCGACAGGTTGAGGCGCAGCTGACAGGTTATCGGCTGCTTTGGCGACGGCCATCATAAAACGGGCAAAGGTTATTGGCTTCAGCAGGTAATCCACCACATTATATTGATAGCTTTCCAGGGCGTATTCCGAATAAGCGGTGGTGAAGATCACTTTCTGCTCTTTGGGCAGGATATTGACCAGCTCCATGCCGCTGAGGCCGGGCATGTTGATATCCAGGAATATGAGGTCTGCGGGTGAATGGCCGAGGAATTCCAATGCTTCCAGTGCATCGAAGCAAGTGCCTTTCAGGGTCAGATAGGGGACCTTGGCGATATAGTCCTGCAGGAGCTGTCCGGCATTGGGTTCGTCGTCTATGATGAGGCAACCTAATTTTATCATAAAGGAATGTTGAGCTTACTGGTATAGGTGTCTTCGGAACGATGGCTGTTCAATGCAAAGTTAGCGCCATAGAGGATAGAAAGTCTCTGGGAAAGGTTGGTCAAACCGATTCCTACTCCTACTCCGTTGCCGTGGCTGCCGGGGTCCTGGTCTTTGCAGATCCGGTTGCAGACGGAGAAATCGAGGCGATCGGAGAGCTGCAGGCGGATGGAGATATAGTTATTCTCTTCCCTTTTGTCGATGCCGTGTTTGAAGACGTTCTCCACCAGCGGGATCAGCAGCATGGGCGGGATCCGGATGAGGGACAGGTCTTCGGGGAGCTCGATATCGGTTTTTACGGGATAGCGCATTCTCATTTTCTCCAGCTCTATATAGTTGCGGATGAAATCCAGCTCTGCGGTGAGGGCTATTTCCTGTTTGGGTCCCTGTTCCAGGAAATAACGCATGATGGAGCTGAGTTTCTCTATGAGGTCGGCGGTGATGGGGGATTCGCGCTGGGCGACGAAGTAGATATTATTCAGGGTATTGAAAAGAAAATGGGGCTGCACCTGTGCTTTCAGCAGGCTTAACTGGGCCTGGGCGTGCTCTTTTAGCAGCTTTTGCTGTTGTTGTTTGATCTGGAAGAAATCCAGCGTAAAACGGAAGGCTATGCTGAAAACAAAAAACAGGGAATTGATGATGAAGGTATAGACATAGCTGCGGAATTCCAGGAGCAGCGGTTTTTGGATAATATAATGGAACCATATATATACCTGGCTCGTGACCCGGAGGTAAGTGACGGCTACCAGCATAAAGAGTATGCTGAGGGTGTAGGCGATGTACTTCTTTTTGCGGTAGAGCCGTGGCATCAGCCATAGTGCATTGGCATAGACGATGAAGGCATAGGACAGGGTGGAATGAATGGCATAGTCGAAGGCATAGGATACCGGGTCGATCTCCAGGGTATAAAAGAAGAACATGACGGTCAGGACGGACCAGATCAGCCATTGGAGTTTTACTAAGGTGTTATACTTATGCCGCATGCTTGCTTTGGGGAATCGATCTCCGACAGTTTCGGTATGGATTCCGGATGAAAATAAAAAGAATATTCTGTCCGGGAGCAACTTTCAATGGATTGGACTGCGGTTTCAACGGATTTGCGGCCGAGGGGGGGCTGCCTCCCCGGGGGGGGCGGATGGATTTCTGGCCCGGCCGGGGGGCTGGCCCGCCCATCATTATCCGGGAAAAAAGCCTGGAAATTTGAATATCTTAGCCCCATAAAGTAGAAGCATTAATTTATCAGAGTCTGAAATAGCGTGTATCTGTTATGATGTGTAAATCTTTACCTTTTATCCTTCTAGGGTCTCTTTTTTTCAGCCTGCGCCTGCATGCGCAAAGCCATGCCGGAGGCAGTGTCAGCGGCAAGCTGTTGGACAGTGTGTCGAAGGAGGGGTTGAAAGGGGCCACGCTCGTTCTGCAGGATGGGAAAGACTCTCTCCACTGGAAATACAGTATTTCAAAAGAAGGTGGTTCTTTCCGGATAACGGCCATAACGCCGGGCGTGCATACGCTGGCGATCAGCTTTCAGGGCCATCAGCCGCGGACTATGTCTTTTTCGGTGAACGCTTCCGGGGATCCCGTCTTGTTGGGGAATATCTATCTGCCTCCTGCCGCTAATACGCTGGATGTCGTGACGGTGACGGCTACGGCCGGTGTCCGTGTCAAAAAGGACACGTTGGTATTTTCTCCTTCGATGTTCCATGCGAAGCCGAATGCCGATCTGGGAGAAGTGATCGGGAAAATGCCCGGCATGGAAGTGGACAAGAACGGGAATGTTACGGCCCAGGGGGAGAACGTACAGCGGGTCTTGGTGGATGGGAAACGATTTTTCGGGAATGATCCTACCATGGCTATCAAGAACCTGCCTCCGGATGTGATCGCGCGTATCGAGGTATTCGATGATTGGAGCGACCAAAGCAAGTTCACGGGGATCGATGATGGCAAAAGAGTCAAGACGATCAATATCATTACCAAAAGAAATATCCATACCGGAGAGTTCGGGAGGGTGGTAGCCGGGGGCGGCGCCAGCCAGGAGAAAGGGTTGTATCATGAGACTGTCAGTCTGCATCATTTTAATAATAATCAAATGCTGTCTGTGATCGGGCAGGCTAATAATGACAATGGCCTGACCACTACCCTGAGCGGAGGCGCCAACTATGCCGATCAGTGGGGAAAGACGACCAAGGCTTACGGCAGTTACCAGGCCGGTCATACAGCAACCGTCAGCGGGCAGAAGAGCAATACAGAAAACCTTATCCCCGGCGATTCCTCGCTGTTCTCAAAGAATCAGCAGAGCGGGGATAATAGCAGCATGCGGCATGACCTTAGCTTCAATACCGAATCCAAATTCGATCCTTTCAATTCGCTGACGGCGCGTACCAGCATGAGCTGGCAGAACAATGGGGCCCAGTCCCAGAGTTATACCGGTACTACGAAGGGGGTCAATATTCCCGTCAATAATTCCACTTCTTCGACCACCAACAGCACCCGGAATTATACGGGTTCGATGGATCTGCTCTATGGTCACCGGTTTAACCGAAATGGGCGGAGCATCTCACTGGGCGTGACGGCGGGACTGGGTTCGGGGAATGGCAATGGGGTCAAGCAATATTTTAACCAATATCACAGCGTCGGCCAGCCGGATTCCAATGTCACGGTGAATCAATATTCGAATGCTCCTTCGCATAACAAGAGCGTGAGCGCTACGTTATCCTACCTGGAGCCGCTGAGCAAGAAATCAGCGTTGGAGCTGAATTTCAATTATTCTTTCAACAATGCGGAGTCGGGGCATTATACGTTCGATTATGATAGTGCGTCCCATGCGTATAGCAAGGCTGACAGCCTGCTGACCAACCATTTTCTCAATGAGTTCAGCTCGCACCGGCTGGGGCTTAGCTATCGTTACAATAGTCAGTCAATTAATTTCAATGCGGGTCTCGGGGTGCAGCAGGGGAGTACTGCCAGCCAGAACCTGAGTAAGTCGACCCGGCTGGACCAGCAGTATACCAATCTGTATCCGACGGTGAACTTCTCATATTCGCTGCCTTCCGCGGCGCGTGTCAGCTTCAATTATGACGGGAGGACCAGTCAGCCGCCGCTGGATGCGCTGCAACCTTTGACGGATAATAGCGATCCCTTGCATATCAAGATCGGTAATCCGGGTCTGAAGCAGCAGTTTACGCACAACTTCCGCCTGTTGTTCAACTCCTTCAACAAACAGACTTTCCGGAATGTGTTTGTTACGATCAATGCCAGCCTCCTGGAGAATGATATTGTCAGTAAGATCAATACCAATCCTGCTACCGGCGTCGATACGACTACGCTGGTCAACCTGGATGGGTCTTATTCGGTAAGCGCCAGTGTCAATTATGGGTTTCGGATGAAGAACCCTTCTTCCAACCTGAACTTCACTACTAATTTTAACGATAATCATTCGGTAGGATATATCAATCAGCTGCTCAATGCGGCGAGCAATTATAATCTATCGGAAACGGTGAAGTGGACTACGAATCTGAAGGATCATTTCGATGTAAATTTTTCCGCTACTCCTACCTGGTATCTGGCCGATTATTCTGCCGAGCCGGCCCAGAACAACCATTATTTTTCGACGTTGGTATCTGCGGATGCGACCTGGTTTACCAAGAGCGGATGGATGGTGGGTTCCGATGTCAATTATACTTCTTATAGCGGCCGGGCGGCCGGTTTTAATACGACGACGATGGTATGGAATGGGTATCTCGCCAAACTGCTATTTCCCAATAAGCGGGGCGAGGTCCGTCTATCCGTTCATGATCTGCTGGATCAGAGCTCCAGCCTGAGCCGTACGGTCACTCCTACGATGATCCAGGATATGGAAAGCCGGGTGCTTACCCGGTATTTTATGCTGAGTTTTACGTATCATATACGACACTTTACGGGTACTGCTCCTACGAATCCGAATAAGGAGAATAGTTAAGGGGGATTTCGCCGGTTCGAGAATGCTGTGCTTAAGACTGAACCAAATTCTGGTTTACTTGTTCTTTTCCTGCATGGCACTATTACCCGTTTTTGGCAAAGCGCCCTCCGGGGCCCGTTTGGAAAGGATACAGCAATCGGCGAACTATCTAAAAGATCAATTTCAGAATGCGGTCCCTACGGAGGTGACTTTGAAGGGTGTTACCCTTTTTAAGATGCTAAGCGACTACCGGCACAGGCCGTTGGACACCAAACCTGATCACGCGCTACCTTCCGTGCGGACGGATCTGCGGGCTTTGCCTTCCGATCTGCCCGCGATCGTATGGTTTGGGCATTCTTCTTATCTGCTGAAGATAAAAGGGGTTTCGATCCTGGTAGACCCGGTATTCAGCGGGAATGCCTCTCCGGTATCCTTCTTTGCGAAAGCTTTTCCGGGGGCGGATGTATATGGGGTGGATGATCTGCCGGAGATAGATATAGTGGTGCTGACGCATGATCATTATGACCATCTCGACTACAAGACGATCCTGCAATTGGCCCCTACGGCCAAGCATTTTTATACTTCCCTGGGCGTAGGCGCCCACCTGGAATACTGGGGCATCTCTCCGGAAAAGATTACGGAGCTGGATTGGTGGGAAACGGTGACGACCGGCGGGGCTACGCTTACCGCGACGCCTTCCCGGCATTTTTCGGGGCGCGGAACGAAAAGGGGTGGTACGCTCTGGTCTTCTTTTGTCCTGAAAATAGCCGGCTATACGCTGTTTTTGGGCGGGGACAGCGGCTATGAAGGGCATTTTAAGAAGGTCGGGGATTTGTATGGACCTTTTGATCTGGCGATCCTGGAGGCGGGGCAATATGGCAAGAACTGGCCTTATATTCATATGTTACCCGAACAGACGGTGATGGCGGCCAAAGACCTGCGGGCAAAAGTTCTTTTGCCGGTGCATTGGGCGAAGTTCACGCTGGCCCTTCATCCCTGGAATGAGCCTATCCAGCGGGTGGTGAAAGCGGCGGCGGGGAGCGGTCTGACGCTGGCTACGCCGATGATCGGCGAGCCGGTGGTGCTGGGGGGGACGCTGCCGCAGACGAGCTGGTGGGAGCAATGAAATAGTTTCGAGAAACCATAGCAGGGGTACTTTCCCCAAAAAACTGCCCGGAAAACAAAAGGCCCCAAAGAGGAGCCTGAGATATCTTAGAGCCGGAGGGCGTGAGCGCTTACTTTAAGGTTTTCTTCACCTTTTTTACAAAGGCTTCTGTAACGTTGGCAAAGTTGGCGATTTCAGCAATGGTGAATTTATTAGCAGCTAAAAGGTTCTTAACTATCTCAAAGCTCTTTTTCTCCTCCCCTTCTATTTTGCCTTTCTCCATGCCTTTCTCGATACCCTTTTCGATACCTTTCTCCATGCCTTCTCTCTCTCCAAGGCGGTAGAGGATGTCTTTTTCTTTAGTTATGTATTTTGCAATGCTATCCATAATCTCTAAATTTTCCGGTGTTAAGTTACGCAATTGTGCCAATATCCGCAACTGCCGTATGTGCCTGAGCTTGGAAAAATCCCCTTTTGAAGTGGTAATCACTTGCTTTACAATGTTTTCTATGATCCGCCCAGGATCTCCACTTCCAAAATTAGCTAAAATAGCCAACATTTTTTCCTCCGGATTATCGGAGCGAAGCAATAACTGGTAATCGACGGCTGCGAGGGCTATCAGCTTATATTTAAAATCCATCTGTTCCAAGTGGAGATGAGCCGTCATGGTGGGAATGCCGGCACCTATGTAAATGACATATTGGCGAATCGGAAGCCGATAACGTCGATGCAGCATAATATAATATTCCGCCATGCGGTAAACCATTTCCGGCTCGTCCTTTACCTGAAATTCGATGTGCAGCACAAAGGTTTTGTCGTTCTTGTCGGTCACTTTTTTCAGCACATCCGGTTTGCGCTCTTTGGTATGCTGCACATCATCCGGCAATTCCTCCGTATGTACAAGATGAAGGTCCAACAGGTTCTTTATCAGTCCGGGCAAGGCCGCTTCTATATTCTCCTTGAAAATTCTATCATATTGATTGACTTGCCGCTTACTTTGTTTGCCCTTTGGGGCAACGGATTTTGCTTTTTTCATATTCAAGCAGGCTGTTTATTCAAAAGCAAAAATAATCGTAAGAACTGCAAAACCATGAAGGAGATATTAACAATATCACTGAAGCCGCTCTGGTGAATAGTGAAATATTCCATCAAAATAGTAAGACCTGACATTGCCCACCCCTGGCAGGTCCTGTAATTTCAATCTTCAAAGAATGACGATTGCTACATTTTGAAGATTTTACCATCAATCAAGCCAGGCAGACTACCGGCCGCACGGTCACCGAAACGGATATCATCCTTCATGCGGGTCAGACCGGAGATTTTTTCCCTCATCATATGGACGAAGAATGGTGTAAGACACAACCTTTTAAGAAGAGGATTGCGCATGGCACCCTTATTTTCAGCATCGCCATCGGCCTTACGGCGGATGTGATCAATGAAGCCTCTATGACCTACGGGTATGACCGTCTCCGGTTCATCCGTCCTGTCTTTATCGGGGATACGATCCGGGTGACGGTTATCATAAAAAACAAAGGAGAGCATAAGAAACCCGGATACGGGCTGGTGACTGAAATGGTTGAGGTCTTCAATCAGCACCGTGAGCTGGTCATGGTGTGCGAGCATATTTTGTTGGTGAAAAAAAAGGGGGTGGGGGATGTCTGAAAAAACGAGCACGACCGACCAGGTGCAACCGACTGTTTTAAAAGGGATCACCTGGGGGCATAGCCGGGGCATAACGCCTTTGCTGGCTGCCGCACAACGCTACTCGGAGCTGCATCCCGGCATTACGATCACCTGGGAGAAAAGAAGCCTGCAGGAGTTTGCCGATTACCCGCTTGAAAAACTGGTGTCCGCTTACGATCTGCTCATTATCGATCACCCCTGGGTGGGTTGTGCCGCGGCGTTGGGCTGTGTGTTGCCGCTGGATAAATATTTATCCCCGGAATACCTGAAAGATCAGGCGGAGAACTCCGTAGGCTATTCGCATCATAGTTATGAATATGAGGGGCATCAGTGGGCGTTGGCGATCGATGCTGCTACTCCTGCCGCCAGTTGCCGGATGGACCTGTTGCAAGCTGCGGGCCGGAGGACGCCGGAGACCTGGGAAGAGGTGCTGGAAATAGGACGGCTGGGGAGACTGGCGGTGCCGGCTATTCCCATCGACCTGTTGATGAATTTTTATATGTTTTGTATCGCGCATGGGGCGCAGCCTTTTCAGAATAATAAAGAGGTGATAGGTGACGCGACCGGGACCCGGGCGTTGGAGACGATGCGGGAATTGTATTCGCTGGCCGACCCGAAAATGTTCGGCGCCAATCCGATTGCCGTTGCCGAATGGATGACAACGACCGACAAGTATTGGTATTGCCCTTTTGCCTATGGTTATTCCAACTATGCCAGGAAGGGATATGCGCAGCACATCCTCACCTATACGGACCTCGTCCGGATGGGTAGCCGCGGACGTTTGCAGAGCACTATCGGCGGGACGGGCCTGGCGGTTTCTGCATACAGTCAACATAAGGAGCTGGCGGTATCCTTCGCTGAATGGGTCGTCTCTCCCGAATGCCAGTCGACATTCTATGTCGAGCACGGAGGGCAGCCGGGAAACCGGCAGGCCTGGATCAATGAGAGGGCTAACCGCCTTACCCATAATTTCTTTTATACGCTGCTGCCGGCCATGGAGAGGGGGTATATGCGCCCGAGGTATAATGGATACCTGTTTTTCCAGGATCATGCCGGTCAGCCTGTCCAGGACTATTTATTAAACCGGATGGAAGCAAAAACGGCGCTGGCGGCGATGAACCAATTATACCGGGAGAGCCGGGCTGTAGGACCCGCAGGCCAGAATGTTGGATCTGTGGACCAAACCGCAGGATCTGAAGGCCGGGTTGTAGCAACCGAAAAATTATTATCATGAATCATCTTCCTTTACATGGATTGATCGTATTGGAATTCAGTCAATATCTCTCCGGGCCTTCGGCCGGTCTGCGACTGGCTGATCTGGGGGCCAGGGTGATTAAGATCGAGCGCCCGGGCATGGGGGATGCGTGCCGGAATCTATCTATCAAGAACCTGAGGGTTGGCGGGGATTCCTTGTTGTTTCACACTATCAACCGGAATAAGGAGAGCTGCGTAGCTGATATTAAAAATCCGGAGGACCGGGAGCTGATCTGTCAACTGATCGGGAAGGCAGATGTACTGACCCATAACTTCCGGCCGGGCGTCATGGAAGCGGCGGGTCTGGACTATGCAGCCGTGCAGGCCCTCAATCCGCGTATCATCTACGGAGCGATCAGCGGGTATGGCAAGGAAGGGCCCTGGAAAGACAGGCCGGGACAGGACCTGCTCCTACAATCCATGAGCGGGCTGGCCTATATGACCGGGAATGAAAAAGACAACCCTATTCCTTTTGGCTTGTCGATCGCGGACAGTTTGTGCGGGGCTCAGCTGGTGCAGGGGTTGCTGGCAGCCCTGATCCGCCGGCAGAAAACCGGAAAGGGGGCGCTGGTGGAGATCAGCATCCTGGAGTCTTTACTCGATTTTCAATTTGAATTTCTTACGACCTATCATAGCAGCGGGCAGCTGCCCAGGCGCAGCGGCATCAGCAATGGGAATCCCCTGCTCAGCGCACCCTATGGCATTTATGCAACGGCCAATGGACATATTGCGATCGCCATGGTGAACATTCCCCAGCTGGCCGGGGCTATCGGTTCGACCGCGTTGTCGTCATTTACGCAGCAGGATGCCTTCAGTCACCGGGACGAGATCAAGCAGATCCTTACTACGCATCTGCTACAGCAGTCGGTAGGTTTCTGGCTGGAAAAGCTACATGCGGAAGATCTATGGGCCATGGAAGTGCTGGACTGGAAAATGCTGACGGCCCATGAAGGTTATCAATGCCTCCAAATGGAGCAGACGCTTACTACGGCGGGAGGAGAAGAAATCATCACCACCCGTTGCCCGATACGCATCAATGGGGAAAAACTAATCAATGGAAGGCCGGCTCCGGCGTTGGGACAGGATAAGGAGAGGGTGGTTGCGGAGCTATTAAAATAAACAGGACCTATGAATTTATTGCAGGACATGATCGTTGTCGATTTTAGCCAATTCCTGTCGGGGCCTTCGGCGGGTTTGCGTCTGGCGGATATGGGGGCCAGGGTGATCAAGATAGAACGGCCCGGGACCGGGGATATCTGCCGTCAGCTGTATGTTTCGGATATACGAATCGAAGGCGAATCGACGATTTTTCATGCGATCAACCGGAATAAGGAGAGCTATGCCGCCGACCTGAAAAAGGAGGAAGACCTGGAGAAAATAAAAAAACTTCTGTTGCGGGCCGATGTGGTGCTGCACAATTTTCGTCCCGGGGTCATGGAGCGGATCGGGTTGGATTATGAAACAGTGAAGGGGCTGAATCCCTCCATTGTTTATGGGGAAATAAGCGGCTATGGGGAGGAGGGGCCCTGGAAGGATCTGCCCGGGCAGGATCTGTTGTTGCAGGCGATCTCCGGACTTACCTGGCTCAGTAATAACCGGGACGAGCGGCCGACGCCGATGGGGGTGTCGGTCGTGGATATTCTGGCGGGTACGCATCTTACCCAGGGAATCCTGGCGGCACTGTACCGGAGAGGGATCGATGGGGAGGGGGCGCTGATCCAGGTGAGCATGCTGGAGTCGGTGCTTGATTTTCAGTTCGAGGCGCTGACCTGTTTCTTTAATGACGGAAGACAGCTGCCGGTGCGAAGCAAAATAAATAATGGAAATGTAAATATTCCGGCGCCTTATGGTATCTATAAGACCCGGGAGGGGTTCCTTTCCCTGGCCATGGGGAGCATCCCGGAGTTGGGGAGACTGCTGGAATGTCCTTCGCTGGAGGATTTTACCGATAGCAGCGGATGGTTTGACCGGAGGGATGAGATTAAAGGAATTTTAGCGGAACACCTGCTAACCCGGACGGCGGATGAATGGTTGTCTGTTTTGCAGCCTGCCGATATCTGGTGCGCCAAGGTGATGAATTATGAGGAGCTGATGAAGGAGACGGGTTATAAGATACTGAATATGGAATTGCGGGTAAAGACCAGTAATGGCCTTTCTATCAAGACGACCCGTTGCCCTATCCGGATCGATGGGGAGATCATGGTGTCGGAGACAGGGGCGCCCCTGCTGGGCGAGCATACGGAACGGATCGATGAACAATTTGGGTTAGCCCGGTAAGACGAAGGTTGGTCGGAGAGATGAAGTTAGACCGGTAAGACGGCTCGTTGGCAATTTGGGTTGGGTAGAGCGGGAACATGAGTTAAATTTATGGTTTTGAACTATAAAGAATACTAATATGACCGATGGACCTACTATACATCCTGCTGGCGGCGTTGTCGATACGCATGTTCATTGCTGGAACTTCGACCAGGCGAAATATCCCTGGCTGGAAGGTGACACGTCGATCCTTAACCGCAACTATGCGTTGAAGGAACTGGAGGACGGCAGGGTGGCGGCGGGGGTGACGAGGGGAATATTGGTGCAGGCTGCCAACAACCCGGAAGATACGGACTGGATGTTGCGGAATGCGGAAGTGGTTCACTGGATCAATGGGGTGTTGACGGTGGGCACTTTGTTCAGTGTGGGGGTTGGGGTACTATATCTGTGGGTATTCCCTTCGGCTAAATACCCTGTATGGCCGCACTTTCTGCTGTTGTCCTTTTATATTTTTATTATTCTGTCACTGGGGACGGTGATCCTGTCGCTGGCGGAGCGGGGTGCCGGTAAGCTGTTTATTATGTCTGCTGTTGCTGTGCCTCCTTCGCGGCGGGTATGGTCGTTGTGGGGAGTGCTGACGGTAGTGATGATCATATTGTATTTATTATTTAACGGGCATGCGGCGAAGGCGCAGGAATTGGTTCCACCCCGTGCGACCACCTGGATCTGGTATCCCGGAGATTTTGAAGTCTGGCTGGGCAATAAGATGCAGAACCGGCGGACGGAGCGGGGAACTTTCCTCCCTCCTTTCTGGAAGCTGGATAATCATTATGTATTGGTTGACTTCCATAAAATAGTTGAGTTGCCGGAGGCGGAGGATGTCGGGTTGGCGGTGGAAGGGCAATATAACTGTAAGGTAGATGGGAAGATGGCGCCGGGCAGGCCGCAACGGTTACATCTGGGTGCGGGGCGACATGTACTCGATCTGAAGGTTTTTTGTCAGGATCGGGTACCCGCGATTTATATAAGCGGAAAACATATCGTGTCGGATGCCAGCTGGTCCGTTACGTTCGAGGATAAGGAATGGATCGATGCTACGGGAAAGGTGTCTGATAAATCCGGAACGACCTGGCTGCCTGCGGCCTGCTGGAATTTCGATGATCCGGCGAGCCCTCCCAGCCATTGGCGGTTGCCCGGACACTGTGGGCATTGCGGGGGAAGGACCCGGTGACGAGCCATATCAATACGATCATGGATTATAGTTTTTACTGGTTCATGGGGATCTATGATTATTATCTCTATACGGGGGATGCGGGTTTTATCCGGCAAGCTTATCCCAGAATGGTGAGCCTGATGCAGTTTATCCTTTCGAGGCGGAATAAGGATGGCTGGGTAGAGGGCATGCCGGGAGATTGGGTATTTATCGACTGGGCGGATGGGCTGAGTAAAAAAGGGGAGGTCTGCGATCGAGGCTGTTCACTGATTTCTGGTCTGTTGATAAGCAGGCCTTTGCTCATAGCAGGGTGGACGGGGTATTGAGCGCTAATCTTACCCGCTATGCCAATATGTTCGGTATTTTCTTCGGGTATTTCAGTCCGCAACAGCAGGCAGCGGTGAAAGAGCATGTGCTGCTGAATGACAGCGTGCCAAAGATCACTACGCCCTATATGCAGTTTTATGAACTGGAGGCTTTATGTGCGATGGGGGATCAGGCGCATGTATTGAAGGAGATGAAGGATTACTGGGGGGGAATGCTGGGGCTGGGGGCTACTTCTTTCTGGGAAAAGTATGATCCTTCGGAGAAGGGGGCGCAGCATACGGCCATGTACGGCCGGCCGTTTGGCAGAAGTCTTTGTCATGCCTGGGGCGCGAGTCCTGTTTACCTGTTGGCAAAATATTACCTGGGCGTGCGTCCTTTGAGTCCGGGCTATGCCTCCTATGTGGTAGCGCCTGTGCTGGGCGGGCTGCAATGGATGGAAGGGGCTGTATGAAATAAAAATGGAAAAAGAAAAGGAATATTTGGTTAGCTATCGGGAAGCCAATTAGTTGGATACCCCTAACTTTAGGACATGCCGAGAGCAAACTATATGAAAGTTGGGGCGCTGTTATTCCTGGCGGGAATGATGGGGGCGTCGGGATATGGGCAAGCCACTCGTACGGCTGCGGGGCTGGATCGCTATCGGGGAACCGACTTGATGGCGAAAGATAGCCTGGAAAAATTATTTTTACATCCACCCGCTTCTGCAAAACCCTGGGTCTTCTGGTACTGGATGCAGGCCAGCGTGACGAAGGAGGGGATCCGTGCCGACCTGGAAGCTATGAAGGAGGAGGGGATTGGAGGCGCTTATCTTATGCCGATCAAGGGGGCTGCTAATCCTCCTCTGCTGAATCCCCCCGTGGAGCAATTGAGTCCTGCCTGGTATGAGATGCTGCGTTTTGCCATGCAGGAGGCCGACCGGCTTGGGCTGCAACTGGCCATGCATGCCTGTGACGGGTTCGCCATTGCAGGCGGTCCCTGGATTAAACCGGAATTATCGATGCAGAAGCTGACCTGGAGCCGCCTGTCCGTTGAGGGTGGGCAGCGGGTGGCGGTGACGCTGCCGCAGCCGGAGACGAATGAACATTATTATAAGGATATTGTGGTGTTGGCTTTTCCATCGTCGCCGCAGTGGGATTCGTCTACGCGAACGGTGGTTCCACAAGTGACTACGGGTAGACTGGGTGGGACCCGTGCCGGTGCCGATACGGGGCTTGCCGGTGGGGGGCGTTCTGCCGCCGGGCCCGATCTACAATTTCTCGTTAAAGAAGGCGGCAAAGAGTCCTTTAAAAGTGAGGAGCCCTGCTGGATACAATATGCATTTGAACGGCCCTTTACCTGCCGGAGCATTATCATTCGAACAAGTGGAAATAATTACCAGGCACAGCGTCTGTTGATCGAGGTCAGTGATGACGGTGTGAATTTCCGATCGCTGGGCCGGATGGAGTCGCCCAGGCATGGGTGGCAGGATGGAGATGCGGATGTTACGCATACGATACCGGCGGTAACGGCCCGTTATTTCCGGTTTGTTTATGACAAGGCGGGATCGGAACCGGGGTCGGAAGACCTGGATGCCGCCAAATGGAAACCTACGCTGAAGATCAGTGGCATCGAATTATCGGCAAGACCTGCTATCTACCAGTATGAAGGTAAGACGGGAGAAGTATGGCGGGTCAGCCGGGCGATGGATGCCACGGCATTACCGGATTCTTTATGTATTCCCCGCGATAAGATCATCAACCTCACGAAGCGGCTGGGTGCCGGTGGTCGCCTGGTATGGACGCCGCCGCCTGGTCATTGGACGATCCTGCGGATCGGTCATACTTCTACGGGGCATACCAATGCCACTGGCGGCGCGGGGAAAGGGTTGGAGTGCGACAAGTTCAATACGAAGGCGGCAGAGCTTCAATTCGATCGCTGGTTTGGGGAAGCGATACGCCGGGTAGGTCCGGATCTGGCGGGCCGGGTATTGAAAGTTTTTCATGTGGATAGCTGGGAATGCGGCAGTCAGAACTGGTCGCCTGTATTCCGGGAGGAATTCAGGCGGCGAAGGGGATATGATTGCTATGCTTATTTGCCGGCGATGGCCGGTATTCCCGTAGGAACGGCCGATAGTTCGGAGCGGTTCCTGCATGATGTCAGACAGACGATCGCGGAACTGATCCATGATAAATTCTATGTCACCATGGCGCGGCTGGCGCATGCGAAGGGCTGTAGTTTCAGTGAAGAGAGCGTCGCTCCGACGATGACCGGCGATGGGATGCTGCATTACGAGACCGCGGATATCCCGATGGGTGAGTTCTGGCTGAACAGTCCCACGCACGACAAGCCCAATGATATGCTGGATGCGATCTCGGGAGCGCATATTTATGGTAAGCCGGTGATACAGGCGGAAGGCTTTACGGAATTGAAAATGGCCTGGGATGAATATCCGGGTATGTTGAAGACATTGCAGGACAGGAACTATGCGCTGGGCATCAACCGGCTGGTGTTCCATGTCTTTACGCATAATCCCTGGATGGACCGGCGACCGGGCATGACGCTGGATGGAGTGGGGCTTTATTTTCAGAGAGATCAGACCTGGTGGAAACCGGCAAAAGCCTGGATCGATTATACACAGCGTTGCCAGTGGCTATTGCAGCAGGGAAGGCCGGTAGCGGACCTGGCTGTTTTTACCGGGGAAGAGATCCCCCGTCGTTCGATCTTACCGGATAGGCTGGTATCGACCTTGCCGGGGCTTTTTGGTAAAGAGACGGTTGCGCGGGAGGCAAAGAGACTAGCGAATAAAGGGGAGCCGACGACTTCGGTACCTTCGGGTGTTGTTCACTCGGCTAATATCTTAGATGCTCAGGACTGGATCGATCCGCTGCATGGATATGGGTATGATTGTTTGAATCCTGATGTTTTGCTGCGTCTGGCCAAGGTAGACAAGGGGCAGATCGTGTTGCCGGGGGGAGGACGTTATTCCGTGCTGGTGTTACCGGGGGCGCATCCTCTTGCTCCTGATCCTTCGATGCTATCTGCAGAAGTGGCGGAGAAGGTGCTGCAATTGGTACAGGATGGAGCGACGGTATTGATCAATGAAGAGACCGGTGGGGGCGCTGTTGCCGATCGGGTTGGTGCTGATCGCGGCGGGCATGCCCCCGGGTTATTGAATGCTCCTGAAAATGACAAGCGGGTTCAGCAGGTTTATCAGCAGTTACTGGGTGGCGTGTTCCGGGAAAGCGGCCATTCCTTCCTGATGAGCAATGTCGGGAAGGGCAGGGTGATCAAAGGGCCTTTCCGCGCGGGCAGCTTCGATGGGATCGGTTTGGAGAAAGATCTTATTGCCCTGGAGTCCGATTATCAATGGTCCAAGGGCGCTGCGCAGCCTGATACGGCCTCGGAGATCGTTATTCCTGTGCTGAAGAAAGCTATCGGAATAGCGTATACGCATCGGACAGCGCCGGGTCTGGATATTTATTTTATATCGAATCAGCTGAACAGGCCCCGGATCATCAATCTCTCCCTGCGGGTGTCAGGAAAAAAGCCGGAATTATGGAATGCCGTGACAGGCGAGATCACTAAGCCGGAACAATGGAGCCAGCATGGAAGGCGCTCCGTGATACCCATTAGCCTGGAAGCCAATGGTTCGCTTTTTGTTGTATTCCGCAAGCTGGTCGTTGTTCTTTCTGAAGAGCAGGCAGAGAATATGGGCGAGAATGCCAGTGAGGACAATATTCTTGTCGACAATACAGAGCCCCCTGTACTACAAACGCTGTCTGCTCCCTGGACGCTGCGTTTTGATACTGCGGTGGGGGGGGCGGCAGGGCCGGTGATCTTTGATTCTTTGCAGGACTGGAGCAGGAATGCCGATTCGTCCATTCGCTATTATTCGGGGACGGCTGTGTATATGCAGGATTTTGTATTTAAGCCTGTGGCTTCGGGGCCGAGTGGTTCGGGTGGTGATGGTTCGGATCGGACTGGCGTTGCTGCCCAACGCGTATGGTTGGACCTGGGGCATGTGGCCAATATCGCCCGGGTGGTATTGAATGGAGTGGACTGCGGAGTTGCCTGGACGCCTCCTTACCGGGTGGAGATCACCAGCGCTATTAAGCCGGGCAACAATGTATTGAGGATCGACGTGACCAATACCTGGGCCAATCGGCTGATGGGGGATCATCTCCGGCCGGAGAGCAAACGGAGCACCTGGACGACGGCGCCTTATCATCTGGATGGGAAGCTGCTGGAGGCGGGGTTATTGGGGCCGGTGACGATCAGGGGGGCGGATGCCGGTCAACCCGGTGATAAGCACATCGGTCCCTGATCTCAAAGGAATCTCCATTTGTACCCTCGGAATACAATGTCGGGATTGCTTGCCCCCCGGCTGATAGAATCATCGGAACAGCCCATATCACGGGCCGCATCCGCAATACTTTCATATACTTTTTTACTTTTACCGTTTACCGTATATCGAGCTACGGGTTTAGCCCATACTAATTTCATTTTTTGAATCCTTGTTCTATATCCACTTACATCAATCTTTTTATCACCCTCACCATATTGCCAAATAAATCCTCCCGCAGTAGAATATCGACCGGCAACGGCACATTGGATAGCTGAAGCTATTGTGTTAGTGCTCTTTGCAGCATCCGCAATGGATTGGAAAATATTAAGCCTTTTTCCCTGCATATTATATTGGGATACGATTTTACACATCTTCTGCTTTATAGCCTGTTTGGATTTATGGTACGCCGACACATCTATTGTAAGGGCACCTCTGCCATATCGCCAAATATAGCCGCCCATATCCAGTTTCTTTCCCTTTGCCGCTATGGAAATATTGCTGCTATATATGCCGGTTGCGCCTGAAGCAGCTTTTACGCTGTCATATACCATTAGCCTCTTTCCTTTCAAATCATATTGTGTTATAGCCTTTTGATGACTTTCACTCCTTTTGGCAAGAAAGGGAGTCATATCCATCCCTTTAAATGCACTTATTGCCCTTTTTTTAATATAAGATTGTTTGCCCATGTCAGACCTGCCTGACAACTGAAGATTATTTGCCCGATTATTGAAGTGTTCTTCGTCAATATGAATAACATATTGCTCATCTCTTTTGAAATTAATTTTGTCAATAAAGGTATGATAAACCAATCTTGAGACAGAATGACTATCCATTTGTTGAGCTACACAAAAAGTTACGCTAAGGTGATACGTATATTCTTTCACCGTATTATTCCATGTTTTTTTCTTCCCTTGCTTCAGGATTTTTTCATCTCTCCAATAGCGAACAGTATGACGCCCCGGGATGTCAAATTCTGTGTATTTAGCGAGCGCTTTAATGCGCCCCTTATTTGATACTTTATAGTAATCCTCATAGCCTTCCACAGGCTTCCATATTTCTCCTGGTATATTCTCCAAAGAAAGATCCTGGTAAGGATACTCTTTAGTCTTTTGTTTGCCCCTGGTTTGTGATCTAAGCATAATAATTAATAATGACCATGTTGTATACTGTCTTTATTGTATATATGGCCCAATAACTACACAAATAACGTTAAAACAGGAACAATGGCCATGTATAAAGACGATATTTTTCCAATTAGCGCTATTTTTTAATAAAGCGTTAAATGCCACCTATTTAGAGGTAAATGTGTCGCTGATTAATAGTTCATTGGGTACTCTGACATTCACTAAAGGCGCATAGCTGGGACGGGCGAGCAGCTGGATGTCGGGGTGAGCCTGGAAAAGATAGAGGAGGGCCTCGGTGGCCATGTGAGCAGAGAAGTGGCGGGCTATGCATTCATGGGAGCCGCTGCCGAAGGTCAGAAGTTCGTGGTTGTTATCCCGGTAGGGATCGAAGACCTCAGGGCGGGCAAACTGTCTGGCATCCCTGTTGGCTGCTGCCAGCATTAATACGACAGACTGGCCTTTTTCCAGCCGGATATTATCGAGGAGGATATCTTCAGTCAATATTCTTCGGGTGTTGTGCACTGAGGGATCATACCGTAATGTCTCCTGAACGGCGGAGGCTATATAATCTCTGTTACCGGCCTGTAATTCGGAACGATCGCCTTGCAGCAATAATTGCAAAAGGGAGTTGCCGAGGATGCCTCTGCCTGCATCGTAGCTCTGGATGAACAGGCCCATCAGGTTGCTGACACAGATAACGGGGATGCTGTCTTTATCGAAGGGAGCCACCCCGGAACGAGCCGGCCCGAGCGGCACCAGGCCCTTTATCTTTTCCTGTATCGTCTCATAGATCCCATTATCATGCAGGCGCCGTTCGGTCAACAGATAGATCTCTTCTACGGCTTCGTTGAGGAGGTCTATCTGTTCAGGCGTTTTGACCGGCGACATGATCCTGACCAGGTCCCCGATGGTGGCGAGGATGCGGGCGGTATCGGCTGGGGAGAAGCCGAAGCTTTCCGCTAAGATGCGTATGGGTAATTGGTTGGCGACGGCGCCCATCCAGTCGATTGGAGTGGGAAGACCGTTGGGGGCAGGCAGCAACCGTTCCATGATCCCGGAGATGGAGACGGGGACTTTGGTTTCAAATAATTTCAACGTGATGAGTCTTGCCAGCAGATGATCGGAAGGGTTCCTTAGACGGACCAGGTTCCGGATCAGCCGAAGGCAATAGTCATTCATCAACGCCAGGTCTCCGGGCGCCTGTCCCGGTATTTGAGCCTTCCCGTTATGAAGGAGCTGTTGGCAATGCGCATACTGGTAGATGATCCAGGCCCCGCTGTCCTTGTCCCGGATCAGCCGATCCTCCATTAACATAGTAGCGTAGAACCCGTACGGGTCCTGGACGTCCGAATGGCGAAATAAAGGGGTGTGCATGCTCAATATTACGTCCCTTCAGGGAGTAATATTTCATTCCATATTTAAATATGGAATACCGGCCAGTGAGGTCGGCGCCCGCATCATTGTTTTATAAACCGGCTTTGTTTAATGCCGGTATCGGTTTTTAGTTGGAGGATATAGATACCTGCGGGCAAGGACCTCACGGGAAGGGAGATCGTATTTATTCCTTCATTCAAGGTAACGGTCGTCGAAATCAGCTGTCTGCCTGCCTGATCATAGATGCTGTAGGAACCTTTCTGTTTTCTATCCAAAGACACTGCCGCCGTCACTTCTTCTTTGGTTGGGTTGGGATAGATCATCAACCCTGTTTCTGCGTTGGCGGTAGCCACGACCACTATCCGGGAATAGGTAAACTTACCGTCCAGGTCGGTCGGTTTAAGCCGGTAATAGCTGATGCCTTTGAGCGGTGTATCGTCGACAAAGCTGTAAAGCTGCAGGATAGAGGAATTGCCATGGGCCGCTACCTGTCCCGCCGGTACAAAATCGCTTCCATTGCTGCTGCGCTCGATAACAAAATAGGCCGTGTTTTCTTCGATGGCGGTGCTCCAGTTGCAAAGAACGCCGGGATGGGTGGCAGCCGAATTTTGCCATTGGGCGGTGAATGAAATCAATTGTATCGGTAGCGGTACAGGGAGGCTGAAAGCGGCAAACCGGCCGAGGAGTGTCCCGCCCAGTGTTGAAAAAGAACCTCCTATGAACAGTTGGCTGCCATTGACTGCCATGGAAGTCACCGTACCATTGGTAGTCGGATTCCAGCTGGTAGCCAGTCCGGTTGTAGTATCCAAAGCAGCGATGAAGTTTCTTGTTTGCCCTCCGATGGTATTAAAGTTTCCACCGGCATACACCGTGGAGCCGCTTACGGCTAAGGCGTTAACGGTATTGTTGGCAGTCGGATTCCAGCCGGTCGCCAGCCCGGTGGTAGAATCCAAAGCAGCTATTTCTGTTCTTGTCTGCCCACCGATAGTACTAAAGTTTCCACCGACATACACAGTGGGGCCGTTTACAGCTAGGGCGCTAACAGTACTGTTGGCGGTCGGATTCCAGCTGGTGGCCAGTCCGGTGGTAGCATCCAAAGCCGCGATCCTGGCCCTTGTTTGCCCCCCTATAGTACCAAAGGACCCACCGGCATACACGGTGTTACCGTCTACTGCCATGGAAGTAACAGTATTGTTGGCAGCCGGATTCCAGCTAGTGGCCAGTCCGGTGCCAGCATCCAAAGCAGCGATCCTGGTCCTTGTCTGCCCACCTATGACGCCAAAGAGCCCACCGACATATACGGTGCTGCCATTTACGGCTAAGGCGCTAACAGTACTGCTGGCATTCGGATTCCAGCTGGTCGCCAGTCCGGTAGTAGAATCCAGGGCAGCGATCCTGTTTCTTGTCTGCCCGCCGATGGTAGTAAAGAGCCCCCCTGCATACACGGTGGTGCCGTTTACGGCCAGGGAAGTAACGGTACTGCTGGCATTCGGATCCCAGGCAGTCAGGGATCCTGTAGTAGCGTTTAAGGCAGCGATCCTGTTCCTGGTTTGCCCTCCAATGGAAGTAAAGACTCCCCCCGCATACACGCTGCTCCCATTGACGCCGATGGAAAAAACCGAGGTATTGGCATTCGAATTCCAACTGGTCGCGAGTCCGGTGGTAGCATCCAGGGCCGCGATCCTGCCCCTTGTCTGCCCGCCGACGGTAGTAAATTGTCCCCCTATATACACGGTACTACCGGATACGGTTATTGAATTAATAATGCCGTTGGCATTCGGATTCCAGGTAGTCGCCAGTCCTGTGGTCGCATCTAAAGCGGCTATAAAGTTCCTTGTTTGCCCCCCGATGGTGGAAAAGTTTCCCCCGGCATAGAGGGTACTTCCGTTTAGAACGATTGAGTTGACATTATTGTTGGCATTCGGATTCCAGCCGGTAGCCAGTCCGGTGGTAGAATCCAGGGCCGCGATGAAGTTCCTGGTCTGCCCCCCTATCGACGCATAATTCCCTCCCGCATACACGGTGGGGCCGCTAACGGCTATGGAATTGACGGTGGCGTTGGCATTCGGATTCCATGCAGTAGCTAACCCGGTGGTAGAATCCAGGGCAGCGATGAAGTTCCTTGTTTGCCCCCCGATGGTACTAAAGGACCCGCCTACGTATACGGTGCTGCCGTCTACAGCAATGCAGGAAACAGTGTTGTTGGCATTCGGGTTCCAGGTGGTAGCCAATCCGGTGACCGTATCCAAAGCAGCGATGTAGTTTCTCGTTTGTCCCCCGATGGTAGTAAAAGGTCCCCCCGCATAGACGGTGCCGCCGTCGAGAACGATGGATATGACGCCGTTGGTGGCATTCGGATTCCAGGCATTTAAACTGCCGTCTGCATTGATCCGGGCTATATAGTTCCTGGTCTGTGTGCCTATCTGTGTAAAATAGCCGCCAATATACCAGCCTCCGCTACCATCCGGCACTACTGCATAAATGCTGCCATTAATGACTCCAAAAGCCTGATTAGGCGCCCCCGTGATGATATCCAAAGAAGCCCCATAGGCCACATTGGGCCCGACAAAGCTAAAACTTCCCCCAATGTAAACGGTGTTTCCATGTTGCGCCACCGCGGATACAGTTCCGTTTGTTACGCAAAATCCGGGTAAAAGAGTTTGAGAAAAACCAATCAGGGTACATAAAAGGGAAAGGAGTGAAAAGCAGGCTAATTTTTTCATAATGCAAAGGTTTTGTTATTGTGAAATGCCGGCTTTTTAAGAGAGAAACGGAATATTAAAGCATGCAATAAAATACGATCTAATCTGTATTCTAATAACAATCATGAATTTATAGGGGAATCTAAAAACTTCATGCAATAAATGGATGGGAAGAATTTATTTAAGCAATAACACTTAGGAGGTGTTTGGTGATAATACTTAAAATTATAAAGCAAAGCCTGGGTAGGCTTTGCTTTGCTTATTCGAATGGCGGAATATTTTATTCCATATTTAAATATGGAATACCGGTCAGTGAGGCAACCTTGTTATTTTTGGGTGAAGAGGTCGCCATTTTGAACGCGGCATAAGCATTTATCGATTTCGCGTACTCGATATTCTCCGCTTTGGTCAAGGTAGTTGTACTTCCTTGTTTTTCGAAATAATAATGAGTGGCTATAAAACGCCGCACATGCAGCCTGGTTTCAAGAGGCAGGTAATACTGCAGGGCCCAGAAATTCCTACTGCCGGATTTGCGGATGGCAGAACATACGCGCCCCTCTCCTGAATTGTATGCTGCCAGTACCAATAACCAGTCGTCGAATTGGCCATAGAGATATTTCAGGTATTTGGCGGCGGCGCCGGTGCTTTTAGCAAAGCTGGTACGTTCATCGTTGCGGTGCGTGATCTTCAGGCCCCAGTCATGGGCGGTCTCCGCCATTAATTGCCAGGGGCCTAAGGCACCTACTCTGGAACGGGCGGATGACTTCAATTCCGATTCGATCACGGCGAGGTATTTTAATTCGACGGGTAGGCCATACCGGGAGAAGACAGAGTCCATAATGATAAAGGGAAGCCGGCTTCTTTTTTTAATAAGCATGAGATCTTCCGAGTTTTTCCGGACGTAGCTCTTTGCGAATTGCAATTGACGCTTATTCAAGGCTACTTTTGGTGCGGCAAAAGAAGTCTTCAGGTTGACCACTTCCACTTCTTTCGGAGAAGAGATGGCGGGAGAAGCATTCAGGACAGGTGAAAAAAGAGCTGGAACAAAGGAAAAAGAGTTCCAGATAATCATTCTTGATAGTTGAGTTTTCAACATCGTTTTAATTTTAGGGTAAAACAATGCCGACCCGAAGGGTTTGGATTCCGATCAATAAAGGTAAATTATAGGAATATTGGGAGCGTTATACAGCACATATTCCGTGGGTGCGGACGTTTGAGTTTTTCATTGTGACGGAGTGCTGTATAGTATTGATGCAAAGATAACATCCATAAGCGGCTGTTCATAGGGGATTCTACTAAGTAAAAATACGATCCCGGTTTAATGTCCTGATATTGAACACACTGGTGTTCGGAAACGGACATCACCTGACAAAGAAAAAATACAAATCATTGACAGGTAGAGACTTAGTAAATCGGTATTTTTTTTGGGGACTGAAGGTATGTTTAAAAACTATTTCAAGTTCGCCTGGCGAAACATGCGCGCCAACAGGATGCATTCTGTCATCAACATTATCGGATTATCGGTAGGGATGGCGGTGGCGCTATTGATCGGTTTATGGATCCGGGACGAATTCTCGTATGACCGAACCAATCCGAATTATGACCGGATTGCCCAGGTCATGCAAAACGCGCATCTGGATGGCACTATCAATACTGGCAGGGCAATGCCCATACCCCTGGCAAATGAACTGCGCACTACTTATGGCGCTGCTTTCAAACATGTCGCTATATGCTACTGGCTGCGGGATCATGTTCTTTCCGTCGGAGAGAAGAAGTTAACGGAGAAGGGGAAATTCATGGAGGAAGCGGGGCCGGCCATCGTGGGGTTGAAAATGATCAGCGGTTCGCGGGATGGGTTGAGCAATCCAGAATCGATCCTACTGGCAAAGTCAGTTGTCAGGGCGATCTTCGGGGAAGCCGATCCCATGGGTAAGGTGATGAAGATCGATAATCACATGAATGCTACCGTTACAGGAGTATATGAAGACCTGCCGCATAATTCACAGTTCTATAATACGCAATTCATTGCTCCCTGGGCATTATTGGTTGCCAACGATCAGGAGTTGAAGGGCGATCAGGTAAACTGGGATTGGGATGCGACGGAAATGTTCGTTCAGCTGGCCGATGGTGTCGATATCAACAAGGCTTCTGCGGCTATTGGGAACAGTGATTTAGATCATTTGAAGGGGACGCTGCAAAGGGCGTATAAACCGGCGGTTTTTTTGCAGCCGATGAGCCGCTGGCATCTGTATTCGAGTTTCAAGGATGGGATCAATGTCGGGGGCGCTATTCAATTTGTCTGGCTGTTTGGCACGATCGGATTGCTGGTGTTGCTGCTTGCCTGTATCAACTTTATGAACCTCAGTACGGCCCGTTCGGAGAAGAGGGCCAAAGAGATCGGTGTCCGGAAGGCTATCGGTTCTCAGAGGCGGCAGTTGATTGGACAGTTCTTTTGCGAATCCCTGCTGGCAACGGTCTTTGCGCTTATCATTTCCCTGGTGCTGGTCTATCTGGCCCTTCCTGTGTTTAACGAACTGGCCGGTAAAGCCATGGCGCAGCCATTGGGCCAGCCCTGGTTCTGGGGGACGGCACTTGTTTTTTGCCTGTTTACCGGGCTGGTCGCGGGTACTTACCCGGCATTCTATCTGTCTTCCTTCCGTCCGGTGAAGGCATTGAAGGGCAGCTTCAAGCTCGGCCGTTTTGCCGCTGTGCCACGTAAGGTATTGGTAGTGTTGCAATGCGGTGTTTCTATACTCTTGATTATCGGTTCGATTATCGTATATCGCCAGATCGAGTACGCCAAGGATCGCCCGGTAGGATATGACCGGGAGGGGTTATTGTCGCTACAGATGACGACGCCTGATCTTTGGAACCGGAGAGAGGTGTTGCGAAATGAATTGCTGCGGACAGGAGCCGTGGCTGAAATGACGACATCTTCCAGTCCGACAACCGGAGTCTGGGCCGGCTATGACGGCTTTGACTGGCCGGGCAAGGATCCCAATGCCCAGGCCGGATTCGGAGCTATATCCGTGGCGCCGGAATACGGCAGGACGGTAGGCTGGCAATTTATAGCGGGTAGGGATTTCTCCAGGGAATTTGCTACTGACTCTTCCGGTCTTGTTGTAAATGAAGCCACTGTAAAGTTTATGGGGCTGCAAAAGCCGGTAGGTGAAAAGATAAGCTGGAACGGACAGTCTTTCCGCGTGATCGGGGTCATTAAAAATATGGTGATGGGTACACCTTATGACTCGCCAGAGCCCACTATTTATTTTCCGTCAAAGATAATTGATGCCAATTTCATGCTGATCCGGATAAAGCCAACAGTCGGCGTCAGGGATGCATTGGATAAGATACAGGCTGTTTTTCAGCGTATGGTTCCTTCTGCCCCCTTCGATTATAAGTTCGTCGACCAGGAATATGCCAAAAAATTCTCCGCGGAAGAGCGGGTGGGAAAGTTAACGGGTCTTTTTTCGTTGCTGGCGATTTTCATTAGCTGTCTGGGCATTTTTGGAATGGCTTCTTTTATGGCGGAGCAGCGGGTCAAGGAGATCGGGGTAAGAAAAGTATTGGGCGCTTCGGTTTTCAGCTTATGGAATTTGTTGTCGGGAGATTTTGTGCGGCTGGTGGTTATTGCCTCCGTGATCGCCATGCCCATCGCTTATTATATTATGTTCCACTGGCTGCAGAACTATCAGTACCGGACGGCCATTGCGTGGTGGATCTTTGCCGCGGCGGGTTCCGGGGCGATCGGGATCACGTTGCTGACGGTGAGCTTTCAGGCTATCAGGGCGGCGATTGCCAATCCGATAAAAAGCTTGCGCACGGAGTGACCGCTGGTATAAAAAACGGTGGTTTCCTACCGGATTTTCCAGTAAATTGGAGTGTCAATGAGGAAACATACACTCTGCTGCTTAGTATTAGCTACTGGTTTATGGTTAGCAGGCAGGACACAGACTCCTGCCGCTGATACGCTGAGTACCATAACGGTGCGGGGAAGACATCTGCCGTTGCGGCAATTACCGGGAAAAACGATTGTCAATGTCGACGCGGGTATTAGCAATGCCGGCGCCACGGCTATGGAGGTGCTGGAGAAATCTCCTGGAATCTCTATCAGCAGAGATGGCTCCATCAGCCTGAAAGGAAGGCCCAATGTGCTGATCCTGCTGGACGGCAAACCTGCCTATGTATCGGGCACTGACCTGGTCACTTTGTTGAATGCTATGAGCGCTGCGCAGATCGACGAGATAGAGATTATGGATAATCCGCCGGCAGGATATGATGCAGCGGGGAGTGCCGGTGTTATTAACATTAAGACAAAGAAGAGCCGGCAAAAGGGCTTCAATGGCAATATCAGCTTCTCCTATGGTCAGGGGCGCTACCCGAAGACCAATAACAGCCTGGTCCTGAATTACCGGACGGGTAAATGGAATGCCTTTCTCACCTACAGTATAAATGCCAATCGGAATTTCACCGATATGTATGCTTTGCGCCGCTATTTTCAGGCCGATGGGAAGACCCTGACTGCACTCCTGGATCAGCCTAACTATTTTATTGCCGATAGCTACACGCATACCCTGAAAAGCGGAGTGGATTATTTTATAACCAAAAAGACTACGATCGGGGTTGCCGTGACGGGTTTGCTACTGGACAAGGATACCCGTTCGACAGGAGATGCGCGGTGGAAAAATGCTGCCGGTGTGACAGACTCCGTTATCGATACGCAAGCGGATAATAAAAATCACTGGAAGAGCGGCGGCGCCAATTTTAACTGGCGTACGGTTTTTGATGTTTCCCGGGAGCTTACGGCCGATATCGATTGGCTGGTATATCATATCGGCAGTGAGCAGTCGTTTCAGAATACGCTCAGCGGGCCGGGCGGGTATAACGAATTTATACAGGGTAATCTTCCCTCCGACCTGCATATTTTTTCTGCTAAACTGGATTATGCGCAAGCCTTGTTTGGAAAGGCACGTTTGACTGCCGGCTGGAAAACTTCGCATGTCACCACCGATAATGTGGCCGATTACCTTTATAAAAAGGATAGCGGATGGGTGCAGGATCTGGGCAAAACCAACCATTTTCTTTACACGGAGAATATTCAGGCCTTTTATGGTAATCTGGAGGAAAAGGCCGGACGCTGGGAAATGCAGGGGGGGCTGCGTTATGAGCATACCGGCTATGCCGCGAATCAGTTGGGTAATGCCGTGCTGAAGGACAGCGCTTTTTCCCGGGGGTATAATGATTTGTTTCCTACAGCCGTCCTTACCTATAAGCTGGATTCGCAGCATGTCTTTACGCTAAATGCCGGCAGACGTATCGACCGGCCTGCGTTTCAGAAGCTGAACCCTTTTATATTTGTCATTAATAAATATGCTCTTTACGAAGGGAACCCTTATTATCGGCCACAGTATACCTGGAATATGGAGCTGAGCCATCAGTACAAGGATATCCTGATCACTACCCTGGGTTATAGTGTAACCAAGGATTACTTTTCGCAGATATGTTTTACCGATAGCAACGGCATAATCATTTATACGGAAGGAAATCTCCGGAAAATGGAGAACTTTAGTTTGTCGGTGAGCGGGCAGTTGTTTCCGCTGCCTTTTTGGTCGCTCAACCTGCAGGCTACTCTTGACTATAAGAAGCTCGAAGGGACTGTATGGAATGATCGGAAGGCCCGGATGCTTCAAATCAACCTGACCATGAACAACCAGTTCCGGTTCAAAAAGGGCTGGGCGGCTGAGCTCTCCGGCTTTTTCACCGGGCGGGAGTTGGAATTACAGGAGATTACGGATCCGACCGGGCAATTGTCGGTGGGTGTTTCCAGGCAGGTCTTTCAAAACAGGGGCTCTATTAAGCTGAATTTACGGGATATGTTTTATACGCAGACTATGAAGGGGCTTACGACTTTTCAGCAGGCCAATGAATATTTCAAGCTTACGCGGGACAGCCGGGTCTGTACGATATCCTTCACCTACCGGCTGGGGAAACTTTTGAAAGCAGACCCTGCCAGACAAGGTGGGGCGGGTGATGAGATCAAGCGGGTAACGCCGTGAGGATAGCGGGGAAGACTGGTCCAAATAGGGCAGGCTGTGCGATGGCTCATGCGACAAACTACACGATCTTTCTAAAAGTGATATTGATCCTTGTGCCTTTGGCGGCAGATTGTTTGGGGATGCTGTGTTCCCAGTAATGCTGGGTTTGACCGGACATGATGAGCAGGCTTCCGTGCGTCAGCTCCAGGGACCGGGTAAGGCCCTTTTCCTGGTGGTGCCGGAGGCGGAATATTCTCGGGGCGCCGAAGCTTATGGAGCCGATGACGGGGTTGGAGCCTAATTCTTTTTCATTATCCCTGTGCCAGCCCATACTATCTTTCTGATCCCTGTATAGATTGAGCAGGGCGCTGTTGAAAGCGACGGGGGAAACGTCTTCGATGCGGCGTTTGATTTCCAGCAGGGTATGGGTCCAGTGAATGGGTAACATCGTGATGCCGGAGTAGCGGTATGTTTTACCGGTGTCGCCATACCAGGCGGTCAGACGTGGCTGCATGACGGTCTTCCCGAATAGTTGGATGGGTTCCTGTTTCCAGGCGATCTCTCCGGTGAGCTGAGATAAATAAAGATCGCTTTCTTTTGGAGAGAAGAAATTAGGAAAAAAGAAGACCTCTCCGTCTTTGGGGAGAAGGGAGGTGTTTATTTGTGTTATATTTACCAAATTAATATATAACCCGCAATTTACTTTTTTTTGCTATCAGGATCTGTACATATTGAAAAGATACTATTCGAAAAAATAGCGAAAGGCGATGAAGGTGCTTTTCGGGAAATCTTTGAGCAATATGGACCTGTGATCCATCCTTTTGTATTAGGGATCGTTAAAAATGAAGCGGTTGCCAGGGAAATTGTGCAGGAGGTCTTTCTGCGGTTGTGGCTGAAAAAGGAAGGCCTTTCCGAGATCGGGAACCCTGGTTCCTGGATCTATCGGATAGCATCCAATCTCTCTCTTACCCATTTCCGCCGGCAGCGACTGGAAACAAGAGTGTTGCAATCCATCCAGGACCGATATGAGCCGGAGAGCGATCCGGTGGGGCATCTCTTCAGCCTGAAGGAATTACAGGAGCAGATCGGTAAGGCAGCTGCCTTATTACCTTCCCAACGACAGAAGATCTTTAAAATGAGCCGGGACCTGGGGCTCAGCCGGCAGGAAATTGCCGAACAGCTCAATATATCCGAGAATACCGTTAAAAATCAACTGCGTTTATCACTGAAATTCATCCAGGAATTTATTGAGAAAACCAATGGCTGCTATATTCCTTTCCTGTTATTGCTGCCGGTAATGCAGTCTCATTAGACCCATCCTCTTTTTTTTACTTGCCAGGAGTACCGGGAAGGTGCTCAATAGTCTTATATATAAATCTAAACAGTTTGGAACAACCGGGCTATATCAGGGATCTTTTTGAAAAACATATGCGGGGAACAGCCTCTGTGGCAGAACAGGAGCAGTTATCCGAAGTGTTGGAGCGCTATAGTAATGAGGAACTGACCGATGTATTGGAATCGATCGCTGCTTCCACCGGCAGGGATTCCCGGTTCTCTTCGGGTGATTGGGAGACAGTGCTGCAATCCATATTACAGCATCCCCGCGAGACATCGGATGTCCGGGAGAGGACGGGTTCCTATGAGCTATCGGCTATCCGGGAGTCAGCAGACGCTACGCAAGTTCCGCAGGAGAAGGCGCTTATTATCCGTCTCTATCCCCGGAGGAGGTTTGCCGCCGCTGCTATCATACTCCTGGTGGTGCTGGGCGCTGGCCTGTATGCCTGGCTGGGCGGGAGACCATCAAAAGAAGCGGGGAATATTCCGGTAGCCCGGTTTAAAAATGACGTGCTGCCGGGTGGGGATAAGGCAGTACTGACCCTGGCGAATGGGGCGGCGATCGTACTGGACAGCGCTCAGTCAGGCGTCCTTGCACAACAGGGCAACGCAAAAGTTGTAAAGCTGAATAATGGCCAACTGGCGTACCAGGCAGTTACAAGCCACCAATCACAAACTGCAAGCCCGGTGACCTATAATACTCTTTCTACTCCCAGAGGTGGTCAATATCAATTGACGCTGCCGGATGGAACTAAGGTATGGCTGAATGCGGCTTCTTCCATCCATTACCCGACTGCTTTTTCCGGAAAGGAGAGAAGAGTGGAGATCAGAGGTGAAGCCTATTTCGAAGTGGCCAAAGATCCCTATAAGCCCTTTAAGGTGGTCTCCCTTGCCGTCGCTGGAAAGAGCGCCCTGGAGATAGCCGTATTGGGCACCCGGTTCAATGTCAATACCTACGAGGATGAAACGATTATAAAAACCTCGCT